>Ga0315914_1001657_pt1 | contig 33692 bp, 26 predicted proteins | sample MpolenodulesMG_FD_203920 | JGI IMG/M metagenome (GOLD analysis project Ga0315914, IMG submission 203920) | Medicago polymorpha root nodule microbial communities from Los Angeles, California, United States - elongated nodules | ecosystem: Host-associated > Plants > Roots > Nodule | place: USA...
GGTGGTAATTCATTAAAAAAAAAAAAAAAAGAGGACAGTAGGTGGTTTCACAAAAGTGAATGCAAAATGGAATGCAAGCAGGTATCAACTATAATCCAACACAATTTATCAATCCAACATAAGAAATAAGTTTATTGCTTACAACATCTCTAGTGATGATACTTAAGTGGATTTCTATTTATAAAAATCGATTATGGGCATGTTTGTCATAATTATAATAAAAGTAATTTTGATAGAAATAATTTAGATATATTATTCTTTAGAAATTTTGAAGAAAAACATAGAATTATTTTGTGCTTGTTTCAAAATGATTATCAACGTTGAACGATTTTTTTTAATTTATTTTCTTTTATTATAAATGATTTTATTTAAATGCAATCAAAATAACTTTTCATTTTCAGCATAAAAGTTATTTCTTTAACAAAATAATTTTTAGGAAAAACTTATCGACAAACATAACTTAAACATCAAAAGAAAAATTATAATCTTAAGCAGATGATTTTTTTTTTTTATCAATCAAATGATTGTTTTTCTATTAAGACAAACATAACTTCTTCTTTTTTTGACAAAAGACAAACATAACTTATACATCGTAATTCTACTATTAATTTTAGCTGATTATTTTTCTATTACAATCCATTTTCATAAAATTACTTTAAATATATAGAGTTCTTAAGCTTTTTATTTGACAACTTATTTTAAAAAATTGATAGAGTTCTTTTTTTTTCTTTTTTTGAGCAAAAAATTGATAGAGTTCTTAAATATAAAGTGAACCGTTTTTCTTTTAATTGCACTTCTCTCTTCTTTTACTCGGGTAACTTTTTCATTATTCTCATGACACTTTTAGTGTTACCGACAGCAAAAATAAACTCTCATGACACTCTTTGGCATCTATAGCCATATGTTTAACCAAACTACAAATTTAACTCATCACCAAAAAAACTACACATTTAACCAAAACTCACATAGTTGAGCCAGGGGAAGTTGAATTAATAAGTTGGTTGGTACATTGTGATAAATCTCCGTTTTAATAGTTACATACCATTCACTATTATATAAAGGCTGCATGCACCTTTATTTTTTTCATTCCATCTCAACTTCTCTTGATCATTTCTTCCAAAAGAGTCAAGTCTATCATTTTTTTTCTTTGGAATTTCAGCTTCACTTATCCAATATGGAGTTTCATCTTCTTCACATCATTACTTTTTTCATGGTGAGCTTCAACTACATAAATTCAACCAATTTTCTTCAAATAATTAACTATTTGCTTGTCAAGATAATAATTTACTAATGTTAAACTATTCTCAAATGTAGCTTGTGGTAGGGGCAACTAATGCTGCAATGTTACCACCTCAACTTTACTGGAAGTCCATGCTTCCCAACTCTCCAATGCCAAAAGCCATCACTAATCTGCTACACCCTGGTTAGTATGTCTAAAACTGATGTCTATATAATATCTGAAAACTCTCATGCTCATTTTATATATAGCTAGATGGAATTTTACTTCCATATGTTTAAAATGATTTCATTTTAGGATTTAATTCATGCACATTCTCGGTGTAAAAAGAAAATTACATTGTCAAACAATTTTAATAATCAAATTATTAATAACATTTGACTTTAACCATTACTACTTCAAAAATCACACATGATTGATTGTGCTTTGTTCACAATGTAATACTTTACACTGACAGTGTATCTGAACTAAATCTTATTTCCATCAAATAATCTATATCAGAAAGGACTCATGATGTATGAAGGACTAAATTTAAAATAAATAAGAAGTTATGGATCAAAGTAAAAATAACTCACATAAATTTTAATATATTTCAATTTACTCTATTTATCTGAAGCTGGATATTGGAGTGAAGAGAAAGGAACTTGGGTGGATGTAGGCAAGGGTGGTGTAGATGTTGGAGTCAGAAAGGGATACTATGAAGGAGGTGGCACTGATGTGAATGTTGGAGTTGGACGTTCTCCATTTATTTATAATTATGCTGCAAGTGAGACTCAATTACATGATAAACCAAATGTAGCACTCTTCTTTTTGGAAAAGGACCTGCATCATGGAACAAAATTGAACTTGCAATTCACTAAGACCACTTCAAATGCGGCCACATTCTTGCCGCGCCAAGTTGCTAATTCAATACCCTTTTCATCAAACAAGGTGGAATACATAATCAACAAGTTAAACATCAAGAAAGGGTCAAAGGGTGCTCAGATTGTGAAGAACACCATCAGTGAGTGTGAAGAGCAAGGGATCAAAGGAGAGGAAAAGGTTTGTGTAACATCATTAGAGTCTATGGTTGATTTCACTACTTCTAAGCTTGGAAAAAATGTTGAGGCTGTCTCAACAGAAGTGAACAAAGAAGAAAGTAATTTACAACAATATACAATAGCATCAGGAGTGAAGAAGTTGGGTGAGAAGAACAAAGCTGTTGTGTGTCACAAAGAGAATTACCCTTATGCAGTGTTTTACTGTCACAAAACAGATACAACTAAAGCTTACTCTGTGCCTTTGGAGGGTGCTGATGGAAGCAGAGTTAAAGCTATTGCTGTGTGTCACACTGATACATCAGAATGGAACCCAAAACATTTGGCATTTCAAGTACTCAAAGTTCAACCTGGGACTGTTCCAGTTTGTCACCTCCTACCTGAGGATCATGTTGTTTGGATTCGCAAGTAGAAACAAACAAATCCTATTGGTGACATCCAAGAATAGTTACACAGTTTTTATAGTATAAAATAAACTGTGAAACTGATTCTAGGATTATACAACTGTCACTGTTTTACTTTCAGTTTTATGTATTTTACATTTGCTATGATGTATTATTACAAGTGTGTTATTTGTTTTACTTTTACAGTTTTAGGTAAGATATATTTGCTATGATGTATTACATGTGTCTTAATTTATGATATAGTGAAGCTTTTCATTTGGGTGAAAATCAGTGATTTTCATATTGAACTTTAATATTTTCACTTCTTCATTATAGTTAAGCTTATTTTATTTTATATTAACCAATTTCATCTCAAGATCTCGTTACACCCAAAACAACTCAGTGATCGACTAAAAAATATAAACCTTTCCCTCAACTTTTCCATCCACATTGGAAGCTCTCAGAAAAATTATGACATAATAATTTGAATAAACTACTTTACATGGAAACTTATTTCATTATATACATTATGGGAAGACGTTTTTCTTTCCAACACAGCCTTGCAACATACAAGCCAATGTTCGATCAATATATACAACTCAATAAAATTTTGGCTTTCCTATCCTATAGATCAAAAATGATGTAAAGAAGGGTAGATGATAGCTGCAATGCATCTTGCTGTGCATTGAAACTCGTTCCATTTTATACTTAACAAGAACATACCCAAGATATTATAAACTGCATGCCTCGTCATAGTTGAATCTTCTCTTCTGGGACACTCGACATTTCCACTGCCTTCCAAGTTTCAAATCTCTGAATCAATTATGGCGAATGCACCACCCATCAACAAATATCTTTTTACACTGTCATGAACAAAGTTGGTATGGGTGCTTCAGGAATCAGCTATGGGAGTGTCGCCCGTGAATTTATCAGGTGCAAATGCCTCCAAAGATCCCCATGTTCTTCCAACCTTTAATTTGACATTAAGAGGAACTGCAGACGCATATGTGTAAACAGTGAATATGTGATTTGACCTTACAGTCAGATCCTCGACTACTTTTACCAATTTATGTCTACAACCAAAAAGAAATGGCCAAAAGAATAATTTGTTTAAGAAATACAAACCAAGAAGTGAGACTGCATTCTCCATGCTGGTCTGCAACAGTAGTGCAGCTTCTTTCACCACAGAGGGATCAACTTCCAGCACTAATTCATCATGTACCTAGTTAACATTTACTGAAATGATTAAAACAAAGAAACAAACAAAAAATAATTAGAGAATACAAATCTACTAAAACTAACCTGTAACAAAATCCGGCAACGATCTCTAAGCATGTCGAACTTGGCTGTGACTGAAGAACTCGAATCCAGGTTATCAACTCCAGTAAAAATTTCAGAGTAAATTTTAATCATTGCAATTTTAATTATGTCGGCAGCAGATCCCTGGGAGGTAGAGGGAAGGAAAACAATATTAACATGAATACTGACAGCTTGGAGGAAAACATATCCTGATTTTGAAGAGAAAGAAAAAAGGGTATTACACCTGACAAATGGAATTGACAGCTTGCCTCTGAGCTTTTGATTTTTCTGTACTACTGCCAAATTTTATTTTTGACAAAAATCGTTTCCTTCCCTTGAGAGTCTCTACATATCTGGATCATGAATATATATACACATAATCAAGTTACACAGCCCACAAGTAATTCAAGTTTAACAAGAATGCATATACAAAGTGTAAAAATGGCACAAGGTCTCCTCACCCTTTACTCCTACAAAATGCAACAGCTTCATGAAGCCAAGAAGCAACACCAGGAAAAGTACTTTTGAAGTTACTAATCCTTTCAGAAGCTTCATCAGAAGTGCAATCCATTTGTTCTGCAAGACTATTTGGACCCATACCATAGAGAATTCCGTACACCATCTTTTTGGTCTGCTCTCTCTGCTGAGAACCCACAGAAATCTCAGGACACCCAATCCATCTTGCTGCTATCATTGTGAAGACATCTCCATCAGGCTTACGAAGAAGTTCAATAAGTGTAGGATCTTTAGAAAAATGTGCCATCAACCTCAATTCTATCTGAGAATAATCTGCTGTTAACAGTAACCAATTATCCTGCACTCAAAAGAGATAAATAAGAATAGACCACAAGTAACCAAACATAACGCATAAGACAAAAAATAGAAAATAAAAAAGACATAAGAAGCTCTGAATGACAGGTTGACGAATCTAGAAAAGGTTTACATTAGGAGGCATAAGTAGAATCAAGTGATATTTTGTTAGAATGTCTGACTGATGTCAGCAAGTGATATTTTGTTAGCATGTATAACTGGTGTCAGTTGTTAGTTCATGGAGAGAATGTGTCATGAGGGTGTATGGGTGGCGTGTGTGACTGTATGGGGCGCATGTGTGTTGGTTTTTTTATGATACAAAAACTAAGCACTGACCCATGTCTCTACTAATACAATACACCAATCAGAATTAAATAAGGAAATAAATCATGATTAATAGCAACCAACAAGTAATTAAGAAACCAGAGTTAAAGGCCTATGTCACCTGAGTAGGAACAAAGTAGTCACGGGCATTGACTCTACAACTCTCATCAGCATCGCCTTCATTTTGGTCTCCATTCATCTTGAAGTCCACTGCATGCTCAACACACTGCATTACCCAACAAGGTAGTACACGGCATTAAATATAGCAGTAAGCTGAAAAAAGAAATAAACAAAATAAAACATGTGATAAGAGAACCCAAACCTGAAGATTAGGTTCCTCCATTGAAAGTCGTCCAGTTGCTGTGGAAGTCTGGAGCCAATGACCATGCAATGTGTACTTCTGTGTGCTTACAGATAGCCTAGCCAGAGAACAAATTGATCCTAGTGTAGAGTTCAAGAGCTTTGCCAATGTTCGGTGCTCTTTGATGATTGGAACAATGGGATGTTCATTCCTAAAATAATAATCAAATATTAAAAAAAAACTGCCTTCAATCAAACAAGTGTTTTCTGAGGTGCATGGAGAACTCAAGGGTAAGTGATTTAAAAGAAGCGTGGTTTTCCCTCCACACATCCTTTTGCAAAGATGAAAATTCATAGACACAGACGACCTTTGCTCAAAATATAAAACTAGAGGAACGGGCATTTATTTGCAAATCTAGGGATTGTAACTTTGTAACTGTTATTTACTCTTCTACTTATTTACTAAAAGAAAAACTAACATTCATCTCTTCTGAGAGAAGCTTAAATTACTTTCTCACTCCCTCTTATTTTGAAACCTACACCTCCCTCCCCTAAAAGACATAGATATACATTACTCCCTCCGTCTCATTTTTTGTGTCCCATTTGAGTCATGCACAATTCTTAAGAAAATGATTAGTTGTGTTGATTTCAATGATAAAATGTGTTTCAGTAGTTAGTGGAGAAATTAGGTGAATTGAGATACAATAAATAAGGATATTTTATTGGAAAAAAGTTAATAAATAATGTCTTGGTATTTTAAAGGGGCATAATTTGAGACAGATAAATATTGCAAAAGAGACACTTATAATGAGACGGAGGGAGTACACATTAGTCTATTTAACATGATATAGAATTGTATCGATATTTTTTCTCCATTTCGGATTCTTAACTATATAGTTTTGAACCCTACTCTCAACTGAGACACTAGAAGATGAAATATATATGTTGGACGAAGTTGCAAATCTGATAAAATGGATTTCAAAATCTTAGATATTATATTGGACCTAACTCATCCTTACAAAACTGGCCTTTACTTAATCTTCTATAAACCTAAAATCAATAATAAAGTGTTCAAAAAGCTCAATCATAGTCATTCACTGACGTTAAAAGACCTATGTTAAAATGATTCACTGACGTTAATAGACCTATTTTAAAACGGATTACAATGTAATACCACAAGTGGTAAGTGTAGGTTTTATAATAAGATTGGAGGGGTTGGCCTAGTGGTTGGCTTGGGATCTTAGAGTTTGCTCCTCCAAAGGTCTCAGGTTCGATTCCCTCTGGTGCCAATTTCGGTGGACTAAGTCCATACAGAGCTTGCTCTGGCTTTAAACGGGGCCCCTGCAAGTGGGCGGTGGGATTGGTCCCCTCAGATTAGTCAGTCCTTGGATCGGATACCGATTTTTCAAAAAAAAATAATAATAATAATAAGATTGGACAATGGTGTAATATACTCTTTTCTAAAATACATATACTGAAGAAACAGTAAAGCATAAAAAATCATTGAGTTTCTCTTTAATATGGATCAAAGAGAAACGAAAGGGTAAAGAAAATTTCCTCAATACCTTAGTGCATCCAAACAGTGTTTGTCGGTACTTGGATGGTTTTTTCCCTTATTTTTCCCATCAGGTATGGGCAGCTTCAAGTGTTCAAACAGCACCTTTGCAATATCTGCTGGCATACTCAATGAAAACGTCATTCCAGCCAGTTTGTAAGCTTCCTTTTCAAGCTGCTTCAGCCTTTTCACCAACAACTTCCGAGCCTGAATACATCCCTCCAAATCAAAACCAATTCCCCAAAGCTCCATGTCAGCCAGAACATTCACCTGACAAAATGTGTTAAAGTATCATCAAATACTTCAAGAATATAACCTGTTAGATCCCACACTGTCCAGGTATAAAGGCAATATACACCTTACAATATAACCATTTGAGCTAGCTTAAGGGGTTTAATTAGGCCCAATCTATTCTGAATTGTAATATAATCATTTAAACTGATTGAACATAAAATCATAATAGCAAACAGAAATTAACTTGGAATAGCTAATGATGTTCCCTGTCTTATCAGTTATCACTTCTCTTATTTTCTATTAAGCTAGGGGTGACAGTGTGTCGAGGACATAGTAAAGAACAAAAAAGAAAATAAAAGGACAGCAAAAGGTATGCAGAGAGAGAAGAGTTTCTCAAAATATAACATTGGATAAAATACTTGCATCATGCCCACCAAACTTCAAACAAAACCTTGGCTGTTTTGACCTACAAATAAATGTCTTAAAATTAAATAAAATGTCCGTTACATATAAAAGCCAATTTCACCCTTTTAGTTATATAGTATTCTTTTTTAACGACATATGTGTTTAATTTGACTGTTTACTGAAGTTTTCATGCAATATTAACACGAAATAGAGCTTAATTATTGAATTGTATCATATCTTCATTTATTTGAAAACAGTCTACACATTACGTGATTTATTGTCCTTCTCTTAACAATGCCCTAAAATTATAATGGAATAAAAAGGCATCGCTGTATTCATAATAATTCTAATCTTTATGATAATTTTATTAATTACATTAAATATATTCTATTGGATTTTCCTATATAATTTTAAATTTTATTTAGCTTCCCGGACCCTGCGTATGCGGGAGCTTTAGTGCACCGAGTTGCCCTTTTTTTATACTTTGGGTCAACTCGGTCTCATCCAACTTAAACTCTGGCTTAAGTAGATCCATACAATTACATCATTGGATTTTTCAAATCTACTGTCGGGTTTAGATCTAAAAAATTAACACAATAAAAGTTTAGGGGCGAGCGGAGAACAAACATAACTCATCTAACCTACCCCTTAAACATCCCTAGTTTTAAACCTAATACACTCCCTCACACAAAACTTTCGGCTCCAGGTGTAACAAGTGTATAAAGACCCACCTATATATTCTAGAAATTTAACTTTTGATTAGTAGAACAGGAGTAACAAAAATCAAACTAAAGTTTAAGCATATTGATGAAAGTTGTATATGGTTTTTACATATACTATTGCTTGGTGTTTGCACTTGTTTCAGCCATTAGAAACCTTAAATATAAAATTCACAAAAAAAGACCAAGTTGCATCAAATGAATGTCTAAGATGTCTCCTGCACATAGTTCCTTAGTGAATCAAAAAATTGTTCAATGCTACTTTTTTTCTCTTTTGATAAATGTTCAATGTTAGAATATATAATTTATTTTGACATGTAATGACTGGTATTAAAACGCAATAAGATTTAAAATAACATCAGGCATGACATCACTTTTCTTCAAGTGTACTAAAGTTTCATAGCTTCTTACCAATGGGATTTCTATTTCCATAAGCACTTCTACAAGTTTCTCAGAAACAAGCAATTTCCAAAGAACAGAACATAATGCTCGTGTTTGAGCAACCCGACGGCAGCAACCATTATGAGCAGCTTTCCGCATCTGATTCCTCCACCTGCCACACTGATTAGCTGTTGCTGCAGCCTCAGGGGATAACCTTTTCTTTACCTCCTAAATTACCAAATGTGATTGTTAATATTAGTAAACTCAACTATCAAATCATCACAAATTGACACCAAAGCTGTACATGTGTGTACACCTATTTATGCAGTACAATACAACTATTTATGTTACCTTATCTAGGTTTGGACTAGAGCTACTCTCTTCATCAGGCCAAAGAATCCAAGCCACAATGCACATATCAATTGCATCTTTAACATGGATTGCAGGCAATAATATGTAGGAATTGTCTACAACTTCAAGGTGCATATTTTTATCAATTGTGTCTAACGAACCAAACCTCTGAACGGAAACTGATGGTTTTTTTAGCACCTGAATCTGAACCTTTAAATTCCAGGTGAATTTTCTCACTTCTTTTTTCTCTATTATTTTGCTAATCCTGCTCCATCTATGCATGGCATTCATCAAATCTTGCTTAGAATTAGATGAAACTTTCTGCTTAGAACTGCATGCAGTCAAAGAAAAACCATCATCTTTTCTATTTTCAGACAACAGAATATCCCTGGGAAGATTAATGTAGTACATGGGAGAATTTTCCCAACAGATGGCAATCCCATGTATTTCAAAAGGGGCAACAGAGTGCAATTCCAATCGTTTGATGTAATGGATGTCAAAGTAGAACTCTGCTACTGTATCCCATAAATCCAAAAATGAATCAAGCCCACCAGGACTACTAACTGCATTAATGGGACCTTTTCGACTGGAGTTAATCATGTTACCACTAGCCAAATTCCCCCTATGATCTTGTTCCCCTGTACCTTGAGCATGGCATCCATTATGCATAATGGACTTATCGTTATGTTTCAGTGACTGAACAGTGAGGGTGGAAACATCAGGAATTTTGGTAGGGCCAGAAGCCATACTTAGCTCATTTATTGTAGGTACTACAACTGGAACAGTAGACAAACTACGTGGCATCACGCTGTCTGATTTTCCTTCTACAAGAACTAGAGCACCATTGTCGGATGATTTAATCAAGTCCTTTTCTTTTTCAAAAGCAACTACATTAGAGTTATCAATGTGATTTGCATCAATAAAGCTATGACTAGTGTCAGCTGTGTCACTTCCAGAGGAACTTCCAACTTCTCTCCTGGTAGAATTGCATACAGCAGTGGATATGGGTGGAGCTAACTGTGGGACATCATATCCGAGTGACTTAAAGGCTGAGAAAGCAGCAATCCTTGCTTCTTCAGCTTTATCCAGTACAATCTTGCGAGCACCATTTTTTATCTTCTTTGCTACACCGAATTGTAAGCTCCTTTGTGCAGAACCTTCCAAAGAAGTGAAATCAACTTTCAATTATAAAAAATAAATCTACAGCAGCTTTACAGGCTTTAAATTAAAAGATTGGCATAGTGAATTTAGTTGGTGAAATAAAGAGTTATAAAGACAAAAACAAAGAATGCATGTGGACAAACTAGAATTATAATGCATTAATATTGACATTTCACCTAAAAGCGTCCTCAAGAAAACAATGGCAAAAAATGTAACATAAAGAATATGTTGATTCAATATTTTAGCTCCACATTTAACATATATAGTTTCAAGGAGTAAAACAGGGATATAATTTCAACCGTTTCTGTTAAATAAAATTGTTAGACTGATTACTGACAATTTTCGCACAATACCTTCTGTGCCCCATGATGAAGATTCAAAAAGTGCTTTTACTAGTTCAGGAATGGATGCTTCAGCAATTGCAAGAGGTGTGCGTAAACCTGCTTTATAGAGTGCTCTTGCTCGAGAGCCCTGCAAATTGAATGGAAGAAACAGGGGAACAGAGTGAGTACTTCAACACCAACAAAACAACAAAACACAAGTTATTTGAAGTATATAAAACGGACATGGAACTTTGGCTACTTACTTTAACATAGGGAATGGTGGTAAGCTCAACAACTTCTGCTCTAACTCCAAATGATACACGATTTTGAAACTTAGCGACTAAGCCTTCAAAATCAAGCCACCCCAGCCTTTCACAGAACACAGCAACCATAGATGCAAACCGACCAGCATTTTCTTGCAAACCTTGAACCATTCCTCTGGCAACTTTAAATGCTTCACAAACCTCGCCCACAGGAGTTTCCTTCATCAAATCACATTTATTCATAAAATGATATTAGCTGTAATGAAAATTTAAAGATAAGATGGAAAATAGAAAAGACCGATAAAGAACACAAACGCATAATTAACTAATATAACGCTTTCTGAAATTTTCAGTGGTTAGACAAGCAAAGAGATTGGAAAGCTGTGTTAATGCTATTTCCTTGTTTGTGGCCGTTGTCCTATGACTTTTAACAAAGAAAATTTTGTATCATCTTCTGTTTTTTTTCTCATTCCTTGTTTATGGTTGTCGTCCTATGACTTTTAAACAACAAGTATTTCATATCACCATTCTATTTTTTCCCTATTAATATTCTTTTAATAAAAATATTATTCATTGACAAAAACTTGCAGGAGATATTTGTGTCCATATACTAGAGAAAAGCACCTGCACTAAAAGCGATAAAATGAGAGCAACATAGAATCTTTTACAGACACGAAGTGTTTGATCATCCGAGTTAACTATTCCACTGGACATCCCATGTTGATTTTGTCGTTTATTGTGTGACCATCTTGACTTGTTTGAACCCATTGGTACACCATGTGCCATACGCATCAAAAACGGTTCTGTAACACCTACTCGATTTCCAACTGACTGCAAACATAATACAATTACAATTAACAATATTTACAAATGTGTCAAGATTATATGACTATTTCAAATCTACAGACATAAAAACTCAACAATCGGAATCTATAGAGGTGGTATGACAACTCAATCGTACGCTTTTTATGTACCGGTGAATCTTATAACAAGAATGACACTGATGCATACATCTTTCTACAGAAAAACTTGGTTTCTTATAAATTTATTTCTTCCAAAATAATATTGGTATATCATGTTCGCAACATAAAATAGGTGAAAGTAAACATGCGGTGAACTCTAAGAAGGTTTAATAACATTGTTGGCTGAAAAACAAGAACGGGGAAATTTATTTTAACCTGATCAAGAGGAGACAATTTCACAAAACGCTCATAGTACGATTCCCAATCTGGCTCAACATCAACATTAATTGGTGTCACCAAGTAAACCAAATGCAAGTCAGATGCAAGGACAAATCCTTCCCTTGCCCTTGAAAGATCAGCCAACACAATCTACAAAATCAATCATAGTGTGGATTAATGTCAATCACAACAGGATTATACTACCTAATGTTGTTTAGCATAATTCAAACCATTCATGGAACAATCAAAACCAATACTACAGAAAATGCTTGTACGGAAATAAAACCAAAGCTGACTAAAAAGAACAATTGCCATGAATAAAAGTATAGACAGAAACATTTACAAGTGATTCTTCCGGACAGAGAGAACTGCCAAAAGATGCACGTCCAAGAGGTGTGGTGCTGTAGAGTTTAGTGTCTTCATTCCATTCAAGAAATTTTCTTTGGCACAACCATCTTAGAGATTCTTGAGCAGATTTTACCACGTCCAGAAATGGTTTTGTGGAGTTCAAAAGAGTACATCTTACATACCGGTGAATGTCATTGGCCGTTTGAACTATTCCTCCAGCAACCACTTCTAAGATTGCATGAGTCATCCCATTTAAATCTTCTGATAAACAGGAATGTAACGGTGGACAACTTTCATTCAGAAGTCCCATAACTTTTTTTAACTCTTGTGGTTTGCAGATGAGTACCTATGCAAGTCAACAAAAAATTTCACTCACCTAATTAATTAAAATGAAAGACTACAGCAGTCAAAGCCACGTAAACATGCCCAAATAAATCATGATATCAATGTAAAATGAAAGAGAAAGAAAAACACAACATATGATAAGTACAACTAAGGGTCAATGAAAAAAACAAAAAGGATATAAATAAAAATAGTAGTAAATAAATAGTATACTAAAGCATAGAAACTCTGAACAATCAATCAGCACGACAACCTAGAAAAACCACACATAGACTAGCTACTATATAATAGTTGAGGATATAACAGAAAAAGTCATACACTTTCTCCTTTTGTATCAATTCCAGTTCGACCAGCACGACCCGCCATCTGCATGTACCTCGTCCCATCAATAAAATCACAACCAATTCTAGGTTGGCGGAAAATTACCCTCCTAGCTGGTAGATTAACTCCGGCTGCTAAGGTGGATGTGGCAGTTAAGACGCGTAAAAGGCCTTTTCGATAACAAGTTTCAACAATCTCTCGTTCCTCAACCTGTTAGAATTTAGAACAGTAAAAAACGGACTAACCATAAAGGTAGGTAAAATAAACCCAGCATTTCCATTGAGATCAAATATGAACTTCTACTCCAAAATATAAGTCTAGTAACAATGTTGGTGGAAACCATAATACCAAAAGAATGGAATTACCGTAAGGCCAGCATGGTGAAATGCAACACCAGCTGGAAAAGTTTCTTCAAGTACGGGGTCCAACCCAGCAGGGCACTTTCTCAAGGAGTTAATAGCAGAAGTAATATCAGCAAACTCACAATTATTCTCATTAATATCAACAGTAAAGCTTTTAAGGAACTTCGCAACATGTCTTGCAGTTGATTCACAACCCTTACGGCTAGAGCAAAATATTAACACTGATTGTCCCTCTTGAACAACCTGAAAAAATATCAATTGTTCATCTTGAAAAATTTCATGGTGTAGGAAATGTGACTAAGACTTCAAATTACCTACCTCATTGCATAGTTCAACAACGTGGTCTGGATCCTTGCCACCAAGGTCAGCTCCTTTTGGGATTGTCCTAGAAAGTTCCATACTCTTGTTATAAATGGAATTACCAACTTTAATATATTCTTCTAAAGGAACTGGTCGGAACTCTGTCTGGTATAGTGCTGCCTTGATACGATTTGGGACAGAGATTTATCAGAACTTGAAGAGAGAAATTTGACTAAAATTAATTATTTATTTGCAAAGACACGCTTTAAAAATTTGAGGATGCTAGCAATGTACTCTTCTATTCATTGAAATTCAAATCGATTCCACTAAATCATGCAAACACAACATAAATTTGGTGGAACCAAATTAAATTTCAGCCGATAAAAGTGCGTTAGGAAGAGTGAGTTGCAAGCATAATTCTAATTATTTATAGACTAATGTCCATAAATTCTATTAATTGCTATCCTAAAACCTAAGGAAATGAAATCTGTCCAAGTAACAAAAAATATGAAAAACAGTTGCACAAGTAAAGAGGAAATAAATCTATGTATAAACAAATAAAAGGTCATAACAGAAAACCTGTCCAAGTAACAAAAAATATGAAAAACAGTTGCACAAATAAAGAGGAAATAAATCTATGTATAAACAAATAAAAGGTCATAACAGAAAATCTTCCTATAAAACAACATAAAATGATCATCAAAAAAACCAGTTTTAAACGTGGGTTGTCAAATGTACTAAAAATAAATAGTCATCCATTTGAAATATAAAATGATCAGAGATAGCAAGTTATTGCATAAGACACCAGACTTTAAAAGAAGAGCATGCATCAAAAATCATTATGCACCAAGATACACACATCATATTCTCATTGAGTAGCCTGATGCATAACTGATATTCTTATATTCCTCTGTGAAAGATCTTCCCGTATAAAACATTCTTCCACTATTTGTCAAATATCATTAGGCAATTCTGAACAGCTAATAACTAATCAAAATCCATTAGATCACAGTACATCATCTACACATGCAAATACATCGTGTCATCTAGATATACTCATCCAATTATTAAGTCAAAAGACTGAACGAACTCTAAGAATATCATCCTCCAATTCCAATTTTCGTTTCTTTTTTTTTTTGAATGGCTACCATCATCTACTGTATTAATGATAATACTCTTGGTGTTCTTAACATTGAATCATATTTCAAAAAACTGTTGAATAATATTGTTAATTGTGAGTACTCGCAATTATTCTTACTTGAAGCCAGTCAGCAACTGCTGCCACGTTAGGCATTGTCGCACTCATTCCAACAATTTGGAGACCTTGAGCGGGATCATTCTTATCACTGCTTCCACCAGAACTCTCTCCATCACTAGATTTTGAAATGCCCTCCCCTGCTGCATAGCGAAGCTTTGTCAACATAAGCTCTAGAAGATAACCTCTTTTTGGATCACCAACCTGTTAATAGATGTAGAGAGGAATAGGCCATGAGAACCTTTCAGCGTAGCTTTTCTGTTTCTCTTTCGTCTTTAATAATAGCCAAATACAAAAATGCTGGAAGAACTAGCATGTAATCAATTTCATGACAAACAACTAGAAAAGTAAGGGCTGATGATACCATATGCAGTTCATCTATCACAATGATTCCCATTTCTGAGAGACGGCCCTCTTCCAATAATCTATTGATTAGTGAATTTGCCTTCTCTATTGTGCATACAGCTACAGAAGTATCTTTAGGAAGCGATCCACCACCTTGGTTCCCATAATAACTGCGAACATGTTTTCCAAGTGGCTCAAGAAGCTTTTCAAGATGTTCTGCCTGCATGAATCAAAATAACTATAAAAATTAAATGAATTGAAGTTTTTTCAAATATTTTTAACTGGATCCACGAACAACTCCCACAACAAACAAAAAAAAAAATTAACAGAAAAGAGGACAAAGGATAACACCTTTTCTGTACAAATGGATACATATGGAAGAACAAGTATTGCCATTTTCCCAGTTGTTATCACCCTTAGCAACATTAAAATCTCAGCAACAAAACTCTTTCCAGCACTGCAGCAAAAGAAAAGCATTTCATACACGCGTTCCTCAAGTAAAAGATAAAGAAAGATAGCAATAGGACAGATAAAAAGAGAACAGAGTAAAGTAAATAAAATGACGAAGGTAAAAAAAATGGCAGGAGAATCATATCAAGTGCCAAACACTATCAAAGACATACAGCATAACTTCAGCAATAAAAGTAATAATAATTTAAAAACATATGTAGGTTTAATAAAGAGAGTCCAGTCATAGCTCCATATAGTAGCGGTGAGTAAGTCCCAAAATTGAAACTCTAACTTTCTCTCGAAGTCAATTCCTTATTGTGGGAAATGAAACTTATTATCTGCAAATCCACCTTAAGAGAGAGGAAACCCTACACCCCTTCTCATCCCCAAATTCATGTTCCACTCACCCAATTATTTAAACAGTATATGTATATAAACAAAAAAGACAGAATTATGACATACAATTTTCGGGAACTGCCAGTTAAACGAGAAAATACCTTGTAGAAGCACAGTACACAAGATTTCTTCTTTGTAGAACACCATCCACACGAAGGCAGTCAACCTAAAAAGTTGAGGGAAAATTATATATATGTATATATAAAACAAACTAAAATCAAATAGAAGCCTAAATCACCTCAACTTCAGAAAAAAGAAAGGTAAATTGGTTGAAAAAAATAGGAATCGGGATTAAAAATTTAATTAAATCAATCATATAGATAGAAAATAATGTACAGTAATATCAATATAATGATGTAAAAAGCATCTTCACGTAATATTTATCTGTACCTGCCAATTGTAAAGCTTTGAAATGCCTTTCTTTCTATATATGCTGCATATTTCAGGTGGAAGCCAACTATGTGGGTCTATATGATTATCAAGTGACACGTTACTTGAAGGAGTTGTGGCTTCAAAAGATGCATGTATACTGAGTGTTGTCCTGGCCTTGTTGTTGGGTGAACTAAAATTATTAGATGTCATATTGGAATTATCCTTTCTCATTCTTTTGCCTAATTCATCAGCTAAAATCTTCTTCACTTCATACGGTTGTTCATGTGTACGACTTGCCACAGAAATAGATTCATACTTCCTTCCAGACCCACAAGTAACATTGACTTGATTATCAACACGACAATTTTGAAGGATATTTTCATCCATATTATGGTCATTTGAAAAATCAAAATGCTTAACAGGAAGGCTGGATGCTTCTTTCATGGAATCTTTTGTGTGCATCTCAGCCAACCCTATGTTTTTACTTTGATCCAATATCTTCCTTACCTTGCCATCATAATTTTGTAAATTACATGAGTTCTTCATCTCAACTTGGTCTCCCACCACATTGCTTTCTTCTATAACCTTAGAAGCATCGTTACCCGTGGGAACAACCAAACCATCAGCTAGTTGAATTGCTTCGTCCCAAAAGGCCTCTCCAGGTGAAAACATTGAGCTTCCGCGTGTTGACTTTGGAGTCCCCTTAATGCATGCTTTAACAATCAAAGATCCCGGTGTTTGGCATTCAGCCATATTCATAGACGTAGGAGTATTACTGCATTTTCTAAAACCCGTGTCAAAGGCATTAGTAGCACCACCATCAGAAACCTGCCACTCAAAAAGCAAAGCATTAAAACATCAAAACATATATAAAATAATTTGAAGTAAGACTTTATTGCAAAATCTAAACTAGTAATGAAACTGGTTTCAACCTTTGCAGGGCAGCCGGGAATACTTTCCAAAGTATTGCCAACAACACAAGGCTTCATGTCTACAGTGATCTTCTCGCTCGAAATGTTTTCACGACCAAAATGTGGCACACTAGTGTCATCACACTTCTGCGGTATACTACTACTTTCCTCTATTAATGTCACAGAATCATACTTCTTGTGGCCTTTCACTCTTGTCTCTTGTGGCAGTTCACTGAATATGGCATAGTTTAACAGTTCAACAACAACAACAACAACAATAATAATAATAAAAGAATGATGAAATAAACTAACAATACAATCCAGATTGCATATTTCCACTAGAAACAAATGGCTCTACAACACTACAACAACCAAGCCTTATCCCGTTAAGAGGGGTCGGCTACATGTATCAAATTACGCCATAATGTTCTATCATAAACCATATGTTAGTCCAACTCATTAATATCTAGATCTATCTCAATAGTTTCTCTAATAGTTTTCCTAGGTCTTCCTCTGCCTACAGTGATCTGAATATCTTCCATCTAATCTACTCTCCTTACTACAGAATCTATATGTCTTCTCTCTGCATACCTAAACCACCTAAGTCTATTTTCTACCATCTTTTCTACTATAGGAACGCTAATACTCACAAATAGATAAAAGTAACAATGTGAATCATATTCAAACGAAGTAAAGTACCCGCAATAGAGAGAAAAAAGCTCAGCTTTAAACTGTTTAAGCTCTGATTTTTCACCACCATCTCCAAAATCACTTAAAGTGTTTTCCTTCACAGAATCATCAACCATGGTCACTTCATTTTCAATCCCCACCCTTGTAGCATCCGAATGCTGAACCTCTTGAGCTAATGCAACAGGCTGCTTATCAAGAGAACTACCAATGTCTAATCCCAATTTCCTCCTGACCAAATCCGGCCTCACCGGATCCTCCTGAGACGGAACCAAGTAACCTTCCAATGATCCTTTCGCACTTGGAGATCCATCAGCCACAATCCTAGCACCTTTCTCAATTCTCCCCGCCTTCGGAGCCGGTGAAACCGCTTTCCGTTTCTTCGTAGTATAAAACTGTTACACACAACAAAATCAACAATGCAAGTAAAAAAAATCAAAATTTAAAACGAAAAATTCAAATATTGAATTGTAAAACTGAAATTAAACAGCGACATTGAAGAATTGAATGCTTCGTGAATCGTTACCCTAGAATGCGAAATTCTAGGGATTGGGGAAGTGGGAATGGGGAAAGAGAAGGACCTGATTGAGGCGATTGCGAGGGGAAGGAGAGGACATGGTGGAAGAAGTTGGTGATGCGGAGGAGGGAAGTGGAGAAAGTTGTTCGTGGTGGTGGATTGTTATAGGTGAGAAGCCATGAATGAACGTTGAGGAATCGTTTGAAGAATTTCGGGTTCAAAGCGCGAATTTGAAAAAGAGGATGAAGCGGTTTATGGTTTTGAAGTTGAAAACGTGAAATTGAAATTGAAATTTTTGGAATGTGTATTTTTTTATTTTTTTTTACCAAATTTATATTTATATTTTGTGTGGACAATCGTATTCATATGAGATTAAAAAATGCATGCGCTCTATAAAATAAAAAAAACATATACGTCCTCTATGTATAATTATCGAAATTATATTTTTAGGTGAAATAATTATAAATCACGTCTTTTATTTATCTTTTTAAGAACTCTAAATTATTATGATTCCTTTTCTTAGAAACCAGAAGTTTGACGTAAAAAATAAAAAACATATATGTCTTGTTGTAAAGAAAATTGACTTGCATTCACATTCAATCATAATTTGTCATGAAAATAAATAAAACTTAACTTGCATGCAATTTAGTGTAAGAAATTACATATTGTCATGACGTCACAACCAATCATACATGTGATATTAGAAGTGATTATTATAAACAAATGCTATAAAAACACATTACAAAACTAAATGAGCCAAAAAAAAAAAAATAGTAAAAGAAAGAAAAACAAAAAGTGATCTACATAACCAAGTTCGCATACAGTAAGTGGAAGGAAGGTCTAAGAGATCGACTATAGGAGAGTGGTTGACTATGAGATCTATGTTAGAAGAAGAAGAACTTAGCTAATCTTAGCTAGAAAATCCACACAATGATTTCCTTTGATGATCAAATGGTGTGAACGATGTGAACTTGCCAATTTTGATGAAGAAAGTCTTGAATCAAAGTAGCGTATTTATGAATTTTTGAAGTTTGGCCATGGAGAATATCAATACAATGAGGAGAATTTGTGTGAGAGACAATGTTAAGGAAATTCAAGTGCGTAGTTAAGAGAACCCCCTTGTGGGTAACATGCAACTCATCATGAAGAATACATCAGGATCCTGAAAGGTAACCTAAGAAGCAAAAAATCCAAATTCTAAAAGGGTGATAAAGTAAGCCACCAAACCTAACGCTAATAGGGGTGCCATGTCAGCAACCATCAACATTAAGAATGGTGCAATCTTCATCGGAGGGGGAGTGGAGGTGTTCCATTTAACCCATTTCTCAACATGCCACTCCAGTGGAGAACTAGGTAAGTAAAGATGAAGGTAGAAGTCATATTGTTGGCTTTTAAGATAAGACAATAATGATAGGGTTGCTGCATTTGAGAAGCAATAAGAGACGAGGTTACACCAATACCTCCAAATATATACATGTGCCAATGGTGTTGGAGTTGGTCGATGATAAACCCAATCTAATCCAGTTGATTGGGTCGATGCTGGAAGAGAACTCAACAATGGATAAACCAAGATAGTGGACCCCTCGAATGAGACAAGGTGATAAGATCAGGAGTGATGATGCGGAGGCACGCCATGCTCCTCGAATGAGACAAGGTGTTAAGATCAGGAGTGATGATGCGGAGGCGACGTCGTCCCAGGTGGGTGCGTCCCAGATAATGGACCCCCATGCAACATCAACAACAACATGAGGAGTGTCAGCCTTAGTATGAGCAAGCTTAGTAGCAGGCTCATGAGGAAGAGGTCGGACTACAGGTTTTTCCTGGGGTCCCTACTGACATGTCGCGTCTACTGAATTCCGGTAGACACGTGACTTGCAGGATATGGAGTGACGTCACGGTAAGTTCTATTGTTTAATTTTATTTAATCACACATCAATTGATATGTTAATTTTTACAATTTAATTTTTATGTTAAAATATTTTAATTACGCGTCAATTTAATTACGCTTCAATTTAATTAAGCGTCAATTTAATTTTTTATTTTAATTTAATTTTATGTTTTAACTGTTATGTTAAAATATTTTAAGGGTTAATATGTCTAGTCATATGGCCTCAGGGTCTAAAACGAAATAATCTTTATATTACAAGGTTGGAATCTAAACTTTTTTTTTACATGGTGTAAACCGGAACTCGCCCAAATTACATGAGAGTAAAGACATATTAACCCATATTTTAATTACATGTCAATTTAATTATTTATTTTAATTTAATTTTATGATTTTACTGTTATGTTAAAATGTTTTAATTACGCATCAATTTAATTATTTATTTTAATTTAATTTCACTATTTAATTTTTATGTCAAAATGTTTAATGTTTATTTTAATTATTGCTTATTTTAACAGTTTGTTGTTCGTTTAATTTTTTGTATTTAAGTTTCAGAAGGCGAATAAGGTGGCCCTTGCCTTGCATGTGAAGAAGCTTAAGAGTGAAAAGTCGGCAGTCCCGGGACGGGACAAGGATTGGTTATGGCAGCGGGTGAACGCATTCGGTCTTGCCCCCTTTTTCAAACTGGGTACGAGAACATCAACCCTAGCCTTATCACCGCTTCGTTAGAGAGATGACATGCAGAGACCAACAACTTCCATATGCCCGTTGAGGAGATGACCATCACACTAGATGATGCGGCGTGTCTTTTATATATCCCATCGTTGGGAGGCTCATGGGTGACGAGGATGTAGATTACGAGAGAGGTATGCTGCTGTAGAGCGAGCTGGGTATGATGGAAGAGGAGGTGATTGATGAGGTAAATAAACAGTGGAGTGTGTATATTAACATAACTCACCTGAGGCAGGTGTATAACAGACTCCGACATAGGACTATGACTATGTGCATTAGGACTTTTTTGTTGCTCTTGGTTTGCCTCACCATTTTCGCCAACAAGAACAGAAAAAAGTTCATATATTATGGTAGACTATGTTGAAGGACTTGGACACGGTGCATGAGTGGTCCTAGGGCGATATAACACTTGATTTTCTCTACACCCAACTTTCTCTCACTACGAACCCAGAGATTGGTGTCATTGGCGGTTATATGACTCTACTTAAGGTAATATTTTTCTTCTTCTTATCTATAGCATATTATAAATAACTTATAATATTATTGTGTCTATTTATACGTTTGTGATGCTGAAATATTTGTTTGTATGATACTTGTGCTGATATTATTGTGTCTCTTTATGTTTACAGGGATGAGTTTATGAGCACTTCCTGAAGCTCTTTCTGAGGAAACTTGTGCAAGACTACGATCGTGCTCAGCCGCTTGTTGTCAGATGGAAACCCCCTAGAGGCTATTATGATTGTGGACACTATCGAGGCCTCATTGATCTGATGATGAATGTTGATGTCATCTGAAGATTGTACGAGGATCAACGAGACACCAAGCCTTTTCACGACATTTGATGGTACTCCAGTTGGATCATGGTTGGCAAAGACAGGAGGTGCCTTCAATTGCCGGAGCAAGTTCTCAGGCAGTACGGCTATGTCTAGACCATTTTCAAATCTCATACAACATTTATGACTCTTGAGCCAGAGGATGTGGTGGTGACCTTTCACGATTGTATGGTTCATGTCCTTGACTAGACGCAAATGGGTCATCAGACAACAACGAGGAAGCAATGGAGGTATGAGGAAGGGTACATGTTGTGGTTCTACAATGTATCTTATCCTATTATGAGTGACTTTACGTTTGTCACTGAGGACATAGCTACTATCCCTCCTTACAAGGAGGTTATTGTCCAGCAACGGTGGACCAGACAGGTTCCCAATCACTCCATATTATTGCGAACATCAGAGCTAGAGTGGATACTTGAACGTGACTTAACTCACGTTGTCCTATAATCTACGTACGTGAGTTAAGTCATGTCGCTTAAGTCACATTAGGGGTATTATGGTCAAAACACATGGGAATGAGCAAAATTCAACTGGAGAAGAGCAATTGTCCTTATATTAGCTGCTCAGCTGAATGTAAAGTCTGAGACCATCACTGTATTAACCTAACGCTTGCCGTGAGCTTCACCGTTAGCTACAACCATTCTTCTCCGAACTGTAGCTACAGCCATGGCGATTTCAATCTCAGGTAAACACAAACATTGTTAACACATTATACTATGCCAATGACTTTGATATAGCTCTGAAATTCTAACATCTCACTCATCTTCATGCACAGTGAAATCAGACTCTCCTCCTGCTCCCTCACCAGAATCCGAAACCCTGGAATTCAAATGGGGCCAAAAGCGAGGAAAAGGCGGTAAAAAACGTGATATACAGTTCTACCAATCATTCACCTTACGTGGTGTTGATTACTCGCTTTTTGATAATGTTTATGTTAAGAATGATTTTGCTGAACCACGTATTGGAAAAATCATCAAGATTTGGGAAACTCCTACTCTTGAGAGGAAGATTAAGGTTCAATGGTTCTTTCGTCCCAGCGAGGTTTCAAAGTGTTTGACTTGGATTAAGATTTATTTTAATGAATTGTTCTTTGCTTGTGGTGATGGTGATGGACTTGCTACTATTCATCCTCTGGTAATTCACCTTTTTATCCCAACTCTTGTGTAATTTTTGTCTGTATAATTCTCTCTGAGAAGTTGTTAGATCAATGCAATTTAGAGCCTGTTTGGATTCACTTATATTTGACCTTATGAAAAATAGCTTATTCAAATAAATAAGCTTTTATGTTAATTGATTAATTCATAGGTTCTAACCAACGAAAAATCTATCTTAATAGTTGTTTTTTCATAAACTACCTTGACAAGCTTATGAATAGTACGATAAAGCTTATTTATTTGCATAAGCTAAAAAATAAGTCAAACCAAACAGGCCATTAGTGGAGTCTATGTGTATTTTACTAAGTTATATAGTGAGAGTATTGGAAGGGGAATCTTAGATAGCATGTTGCTGGCATTCATCTGTATGGTAAGTAAAATTCATGCGGTCCTACCATTTTGAAATGAGTGCCACTAGATACGTATTAGATACACGCTGTTTAGTGGAATTTAATCGAATCTATGTGAATTTTACTCGATTATATCATGAGTGTTAGAAAGAGATTGATAGAGAGTGTATTGCCACCGTTCCTTCTCAGGGTAAATAAAATTCATGTTGACCCACTACTTTGAAATGATTATCACTACACAAGGAACTATATCACTGTTGTTAAGTGGAATTTAGTCTGAATTCATGTGAAGTTTACTCAATTGTAAGTGAAAGTGTTGGGAAGAGATTGTTAGAGACCGTATTGCTAGTGTTCCTTTGTAGAGTAAGTAAAATTTACGTGGGCACCATCACTTTGAAATGGGTACCACTAAGTAGGGAGTTAGATCACCTTCAGTTAGTGAAATTTATTAGAGATAGATTGTTAGAGACTATGTTGCCAACATTCCTTGTTGGCAGTGTAGAGTTCCTCACTTTGTAATGTTGATCTCATTAATGAGTGTGTTACTAGCGTTCCTATATAAGGTAGATATAATTTATGGGGGCTTCGCCACTTGAGTGACATTAGACAGGGGATTAGATCATGTCATTTAGTGGATGGAGTGTAGTCTGAGTCCATGTAAATTTTAGTCAATTATATGGTGAGAGAGTTGGAAGGAGATTGTTAGAGCGTGTTGCTAGCACTTCTTGTTGGTCAGTTGGTAATGTGATGTCGTTAATGAGTGTGTTGCTTTTGTAACCAATTCTTCATTTTGAGTAAGTTATTCAATTTTGCTTGGCTTGGAGCAGACCATCAATTTGTAACCCTAACTAACATGGCTATTTTTGTATGGCATATCAGGAATCCGTTGCTGGAAAATGCAACGTTGTTTGCATTTCTAAGGACTCTAGGAATCCACAGCTATCAGATAAAGCCATTTGGAGTGCGCCCTTTGTGTTCTATCGTTACTTTGATGTTGGGCAGCGTAAAATAGTGGAGGAGGTAGAAGACAAGAGTATCGGAATTGAAGGTATGTGGGACTGATCCCAGCGAGTGTGTTTGAATATGTTGGACTAGGCTCTTTTCTTTGAATTGTTGAAAATCTTATGGTGTGTTTTTTCTGAAATTGTTGCAGTTAAGAACATATTTAACAAATTGGGATAGTCAAAAGCTTGCTGCTGCTTTAAAATATTATCTATACAAGAAAGGAGTTTGGGGAAATGCCTTGAAAAGTTGTGAAGTCACTGAAGTGGTTTTTTGAATATTAAAAATAGTCAGCCTGTAATTAAAAACTAGATGGCAAATATGTTGGTACACTAGTTTCAGAAAGGAGATGCAATGTTTAATTGAAACTTGGTGTTTGTGATATAATTTAAATATGAAATTTGGTACCTTTGAATTAATGTTTGTTTCATGCCCTGATGCGTTTTGCACCAAGTTCACTTACTATCATCGTTATTATTTAAGTAGAGACTGAGGAGTTTGGTAAATGGTAACTGAAAATAGCCATTTGAACCATCTCACAACTTTCTATTATGTTAGGTGTCTTGGGTTTTTCAGATTTGTTTTTCTTAACTAACGTGGTCAAGCATTGTGCTGTTATTCGTCTCTCTGGATATTATATTGTTTCCTTGTCCAATAAATCACGTGATATAATTGGACATAGTATCTCTGTAAATACAATATAGGAAACTGTATTGGTGAGAACTAATCTTTGATCACGTTTTTGCATAAGATGTTTATAATGATGTAATTTTAAACACATTCCCCTTCATCCAGTGATTTTGAGCTTTAGATCTGCTTCAAGCCTTCAATGACAATAATGGCACAATTATTTATGTTGTAGGTCAAGCTTTGGTTATATTTAAAATAAAAGCAAGAAGTGAAAAATAGTTATTAGCAAATAAGTCGAGGATTGTTTAGTTATGTTAGATTGATGGTATACACGGCTTCAAATGCATGATACAAGTTTTGGATTTGTTTCAAGGACAATAATGGCATGGTTATTTATGATGTAGATCATGCTTTGGTTGGTTATACTTAAATGAAAGCTAGTTATTAGCAAATAATTGAGGACTGTTTATTTATGTCATATTGATGGTTCTTCTATACTGTCATGATACACGAGGTTCCTGCTAGGTTACAGAAAAAACATCCAAGGAAAATGCCCTGCAACCAATTTTGCGACTATAAAATCATGGATAACATTGTCTGGGATTCAATTATAGTGTATTTTGTGTACTTGGATTCCCTGGACTCAGGTAAATCATACAGTCACACAGTCATTTGATATCGGTTGTTGGATGAAGATTGGATGACTTCGATTCAAACTCCAACAAATAGGCTTTTAAACAAAGCATATAATACGAGCCATTGGATCTTTATCAAACGGCCAAGAGCCATAACTGCGTATTTTCAATTTCAGGAAAAGCATTTCCATTTTTTGCAGCTGTGATTGCTGTCATGGTCAGGAATTATGCTATATATTGTCAGCTTTATTATATTTCATTTTCTTTCCATTTGGGATTGATAGGTGGTTTTCTTATTGGCTTTAAGGTTTGTCTTTTGTAGCTGTTATGAACCTGTTTGATTGTATCAAGACTTTCAGGTTGATAAACTTTTGTATATCAGCTAAAGTTAGATTGGTGGAGGTGGTATATATATAAACTTTTGAATGCTATGGATTTTGGATATGTTTAAGGACACATTGACATGATTATTTATGATATAGATCAAGCTTTGAATTATATAAAAGCAAGTAGTGAAAGCTAGTTATTAGCTTATAAATTGAGATTGTTTATTTGTCAGATTGATTGTATACATAGAGCTTCAAATGCCGTGTAGTAGGAGATTCAAGCTTATTTTCATTACTTGATAGGAGATTCAACAAATATTGAGTTTAGCACACCAAAAAGGAAAAAAGAAATAGAAAACAAATGAAGAATGGTTATTTGTTGATTATTTTACGTGAAGTGGAATATTTGTTGGGAGTCGTTCTACAAGTATAATAGTCTGTATTTAGGTTTACACAATTATTCCAATTAGGACTTGTTCTCATGCTGGTGATGATGACCATGAGAAGTTCCAACCTCTAGGCTGTTAGAATTGTGATGATTTGCTTCCGCCGAAGATGATTTGGCATGTAAACCATGACCTAGTTTCTCAGTCTTCCTTGCTTCATCTACATGCACATTATCTTCAACTGATATAACTGCTGCTTGTTGTCCAAAAGGACCCGGAACAATGGTTTCCTTGCCCTTTTTATGCTCATCAATGTGTATGGTATCGGTTTCTTGTGTGTTCCCCTTCCTCTTCTGAAAGCAGCAATATAGAGCAAAAGTCAGCAAAGAAAGCAAGACAAGACCCCCTGCGCAGATGACTACAACTACTATGAATATGGGTTGAGTTGAGGCCGTCTTTGTTCTTCTGTTGTGTTAATCAATTAATGCTGTAGTTTAGGAGCTTTTTTGAAATGTGTATTTATAGGAAATACTTGGTATGGAATAATGCAATTGTTTTAGTAACTTGACTCTCATGCTAAGTTTCAGAAGGGTTGTTTGTAGTGAAAAACACTTCTCTTCATGCTTCCTTGGCTTATTTTGCTTGTTGATCTGTTTTTTTGCTTAAAAAATATGTAGGATCTGTTATGTACGTGAGGTTGAATTTTTATCTTTTTTTTATTCTCTCAACATTTATTTGCTATTATTAATACACCTATAAATCCTTCAAAAAAAATAATTAATACACCTATAAAAGAGTTTATGTTAATATGTCTGAATGTGTGTTAATTGTTGGAATCTTCACCTATTTAATGGATTCGACCTATTCCTTTTATAAATTGCTGTGAAATACTTTTTATTAGGCAAATATGCTTATAGCATTCACTAGGTATTTAAATCGTTAATGCACGACAGTATATTAATATAAGTTTGAGAGTTAACTCGAGATGTGACTATCCATATTAATTTATGGCTCTTCAAAAAAAGATGTTGCTCATCCTGTGAAATACTATGATGTAATATTGTATTATCTTTGAATTCAGATTTAATAATGCATTTCGGGTTGGGTCAAGGCATATATTTTGGTAAAGGGATCCAATGATTTAATTTCCATTAATTGATATGAGATTATGTGTTCGTGTTGGTGGAGAAAGCTTAATAGCTTAATGTCTATGACATACTAGTGGTGTTTCTCACGTATTCAACATCAATACTAGTGCTTAAAAAGTTTCAATTTTATATGATATATAAACTTAACTAAAGTAAATTAAGACACTAAAGTAAGCATAGAAATATCATACTAATGTTTTAATAAGACCCTAAAATATATTAAGACACTAAAGTAAGCATAGAAATAGATATCATACTAATGTTTTAATAAGACCCTAAAATATAAAATAACCAGCAATATATTGCCTAGGAGTTCCCATTACCAATCTCTTCCTCAAGTTTCTTGTCTTCTGCATCTTAAGCCTCCTCCTCTGGTGAAACCTCTTCACTAGTCCCTTTTTCTTTCTCAACCTTCATCTCTGCTTCTTTCTTAGCTTTCATCTCAGCCTCTTCCTTAGAGGTTCTAAGTGCTTTGATCAACCTCTCCAATGATGCCTCAGCATCTTCATTAGCTACCTTAGGCATCAAGTTTTCAGCAACATCAGCCGGAGTCATGTTAGTCTCTTCCAACAAGCATCAAACCGTCTTGAACAAAGGATGAGATTCAATACTCAGATAATTCATTGCCAGCATTTTGAATCCATCAAAACCACAATAAGACAACTCAATATGCATGTCCATTCGTCCACGACGAATCAAAGCTTGATCAAGTTTCCTTAACTCAGCATTAGTTTCCACATTAGTTAACTCAATGACATAAATATCATACTTCAAAAAATTAGCAATGGCAGCAACTAGTGATGATTTTCCTGTTCCTGGAGGACCATAGAGCAAATAGCCTCTCTTCCAAGGCTTACCAATTTTTGCATAATACTCTTTAGCCTTACTGAATGTAACAAGATCACCAACAATCTCCTTCTTTTCAGGATTCAATGCAATTGTTTCAAAAGAAGATGGATGTTCAAATATCACATGACTCCACTTTCCTCTCCTTTCATATCCACTATCACCTGTGCAATTTGTGTAAAGCTTTCTCTGCCTCTTACTTAGACCAATCTCCTTACCTTGTTCCAAAACATGACTGCGATGAAATGTGAGAAACAAAAGATTTTTAGAACTAAAGATTTTTTCACATATTCACCTTGGAGTTTCTTTGGTTGGTTGGTTGATTTAGATGTTAAGTAGTTTTCAATGTATGAGAAAGCTTCATTGGTCATCATATAATCACCATGTTTTCAATGAATCTAACCTCAACAAAAGGGTAACAAAAGTTGGCTAATTTCTGAGAATTTCTCAATGAGTGCATGAACTTGACGAGGACAATAACTTTTAACCATTGCCCATATAAGCATTAGACTTGCAAGCTTTGAACCTATTAGACCCCAAATTTCTTTGTTTAAACTCATAAATTATAATAGTACCTTAAAAAAAAAATTATAGTACCCAAATTATTGTGGGTATAATTTACAATGTTATTGTTAGTGCATATCAATTAAATTTTATTTTGTAGTCCAATCAACAAAAATGTTGAAATTGTTAGGCCGAACATTGTATTTGAAGTTCGAACACCGACTCCTCCATTTATGTGGGTCCTCCACCTATGTGGATGAGTTTCCAAATAATTATTGTCAATATGTCTATCTACCAAATGTAAATTAGTTATTCGAAATGCACTTAGGTTAGATTTGTAACCAAGTTGCTTCCATTTGTACAGAAAACTATATGGACGCCTTAAATCCTCTGTTAATTCTATATAAATTTTTTTGTAATCAAATCATCCTCAAATGCCACTATTTGATTGAATTACCATGACATATTTTCCTTCAACTAATACGTGAACAAATTGTCAATTTTAATCAATTTAACATGTAAAATAAAAATGGAGTGTGATATTATTTTTTTTTGAACAAGCAGAGTATGATATTATTAATTGAATAAATAGAGTATTGGATTTGCACAAGAATAATAAGAATTAACATTTAAATAACATTATGTTGCAGTGACCATGTGTCACCATTGTGGGATGATGTATCCATTTTAACATAACAAGCAAGTATGAGGTCCCAAAGCTGCAAAGTTGTTATGGTGCTTGTATCAAGAGCAGGAGTTAAGCTCCAATATCAAGTGTTGATATGTGCATTATCGTACTATACCTGTATTAATATATTGGATAGGTGTGTTCTTTTGATAATTATGAGATAACATTTTTGTTGGATTTTTTGTAAAATAATTCATGTGGACTGCGATAAATTGTGGTTTTTTTTTATTTTCAGAAAAATTACTAATGTTGTTTTGATTATGTTTAGACCCACTTAAATTGGAGCTATTCTTCTATGGTCACAAGACCAAATAAATAGTTTTTAGACACACTCACATGAAGAGATTATCTTCAAAATATTTAATTATTTTTTTTATCAATTTTCTTTTTATCATTAAAAAAGTACTTGTTTATGTGTGTGTGATCAAACACTATTTGTTTGATTTTATGACCATATTAGAATTTCTCCTTAAATTGTGATCAATTTATACTGGACTGACACATAATTATGGTATGAGTGGATAAATAGTATTAGTCGTATATGCAATAATCTCTAGGCCAATATGAGAAGTGCCAAAAATATTTTTTTTTTAGGGATGGTGTTGGAACATTGGTGTGAAGATGGAAAGAAATTGGAAGGTTGGAAGATTAAACATCAAGTTATTAAACTTTGATCTAAAATTGTGTGAATTGAAAAAATAGAGTGTGGGGGTCCCACATAAAATAGAACATACACATTAGTAGTGTTTAAATAGTGGTATTTAATTTAAATACTTGATAATGATAAAAATAATAGTAATTATTATTTTTATTTGAGAATATCACTTCCCATAAATTTAGCTTATGGTGTTAAGAATAAGAATTTAATTGAATTTCTTATATTTCCTTCATTCAAATCTAATAGTTTGTTTCCTCCACTTTTGTGGATTTGTTTCTTTTGATCTTATCCACAAGTGTTGTTGAACTGATTAATGGATAAACTACATTATAAGCTTATCCATTACAGTAACTATTGTCGCAATTTTCCCTAAAACAGTTACAGAATCTCTATATAAATAGAGGACTCCACTCAGTTCAAAAAACACACCAAAGTGTTTCATTGAGTTGTCGGGAACTCTTTCTCTCTTCTCCCTTTCTTGACTTGTGTTGACGAGTCTTTCTTCTTTTCATCTCCTTTTATTTTTCTTTTTTTTTTGTCCCTTCGGAATTAAGAGTATTCTTAAGACCATAGTCCCTTTTCGGTTTAATGTCCCTTCGGAATTAAGAATGGTCTTAAAAACATAGTCCCTTCGATAATATAAGTCCCTTCGGAATAAATAATATATTAAGATCATAGTCCATTTTCGGTATAATAAAAATGATCTTAAACACATATATATATTCTTCTTCAATTCGTGGAGAAGTTAGATGTTAGAATGGTCGTAGCACCATATTTGAGTTGTTGAACTACCATATTGATATTTGGAGAAGTTAAAAACTAGAATGGTGATAACACCATATTTGAGTGGTCTTAGTACCATATTGAAGGTGTAATTCTCAAACGGTTTTCTACAGTGCAGTAGTTAATCACACAGTTGTAGCTGAGCTTGTTTTATCCTAGAGGCAACGTGGTTGATAGTCTGTCTTGGACAATTTTGGGCAGTGCCACGAAACGTCTTAAAGAGAGCGACCTGGTCGTGACTCAACCTAGTAACAACTTCAGTAGATAATAGAATTTGGAAATCTAAATACAACAGTTTAGAAATCCAAAAATAACAGAAGGTGCCCAAAATAAAGTTGTTATCATAAATACAAAAGCTAAGGTTTCTTTTGCCATCACGAAATACACATTAGCATGCTCTTGGTTTGTTCCACTTAGAACCGATATTATGGAGCATGTGATTAGGCAAATGGAAAGTTAATTATCATACAATTTTAAATATATATATATATATATAAACCATTATTTACACTTGAATAGAAAGCAATCAGATAACAAGCTGCGTCGTTAGACCTTTTTGGATGACAAAACCAATCTTTATGAACACAACATTCATGGTCCTAGGAGACATGACATTGTTATTCATGACCTTTTGAACTCTATGTAGAAGGTCAATTCGTGACAACTTTTAAAAAAAATATCTATTTTATATATTTACATTGTGTTCTTACTCTCTCTTTCTTTTTCTCTTTCCATTAAACTTTTTCATTGTTTGAATTTGAACCTAAAATCTACAAATATTTCGTAACAGAAATAGTTGAAGGAAAATGTTAACAAATGTCTTTAAGACATTGTTTCAGGATACAAAAGTACTTCCTCTGTCCTTGTATGTAAGTCCTCTTTACATTTTTCACATTTCTTAAGAAAAGTTGTCAGTTTAATTAATAAGTCTGTTTTGTGTGTTAATATTACCAAATTGTCATTTATTTGTATGTGTATTAAATTTGACTTTTCATATTTCAAGATAAGTTAGTAGTATTAATTAGGGATACGTTTAGGAAAAAATAGTAAATGCATATAGTAATTTGAAAAGAGATTTACATTTAGGGACAAAAATAAAATCAAATGGGTGCTTAGATATAATGACGAAGGGAGTATTTTATATTGAAAATTATGTAGTTATGACTTTTACATATGTTTGACTTATATTTTCAAGATAACATTTCCTTTTGTGGGTTCCTTATACAATTTCATTAGGGAACTTGTTAGCAAGACCCATAGTTGAATTAACTCGTCCAAATTGCTTTTACCTATGAAGCCCGGATACTCCAAATATGGAAACGTATTTGTATCAAATACTGATACTTTGCGGATCCGTACCCACGAAGTATCAAAATTAATTATTTTAATTTAAAATATATATTTTATAGAATAACTTATAACATACTCGATAGATACACAGAGATACTTCACAAATACATATCCTCGAAAAAATAAAGGGTAAAAAAGTGAGAATGTGATGTGAAAAGAAGTATATGATTCAATTTAAGATATGAACTAGTGTGTGTGTGTGTGTGTGTGAGAGAGAGAGAGTGTAACATCCCAGACGACTTTAAACATTGTCGACTGACCCTACAAACCAAAACAAGTCTTTTCAGCGTGTTTTGTCCTCACTCGCACACTTACCGGAAAACTTCCCGGTAGGTCACCCATCCAAAGACTACTCCAAGTTAAGCACGCTTAACTGTGGAGTTCTTATGGAATGAGCTACCAAAAAGAAGATGCATCTTGTTGATATAGGTAGTACCAAACAATTTTTATAAGCCATTCTTCGACCATGCAGTCCCATACCTGCACGCTCTCTGGATCCCTCTCATTCTGATGTGATTCGGTTTCTCTAGAAGCTATCGGGAGCCGCACATTGTCATGCCTTGTGCACCGGCGACCACTCCCTGCCCTCGTCAGCCTTGGGTATTAGAGAGAGAGAGAGAGAGAGAGAGAGAGAGAGAGAGGGAGAGAGAGAGAGAGAGAGGATTCAATCAATATGCATGTAAACAAACTTTGTTTTGAGTCTTTTATTGTTGATGTATTTGTTGATATTATAATATATGAATAAAAATAGAATATGATTTATACGAAAAACTTCACATTTTTTATTCTATCACATGTATCATTTTTTTTTTGTTGTAAATTGTGTCTTTTATGATTAGAGTAATGATATATGAACAACAATTTATGATAACTTTTATGACAACTTTATTTTCTCTTTTCTTATTGGCCAGAAACAATATAGAGAGAAAAAAGAAGAGAGAATAAAAACGTTACGTAAGTATGAGATATAATTTTTTAATAGTTGTCACAAAATAGTTGTATCATATTCCTTGAAAAAAAGACCATTTATCATATGATTATATCACAATAAACAATAACCAATGTTTTTTTTTTCTTTCTAACTATTTTATGTTGGTGTAAGCCCTAGAGGCCAATAGTTTATGTTGAACTTATCTTATGTATCATGACTTTTATTATTGAATAAATATATGGCAATCTTTATTATATTTATAGTAATGTTAATAAAGTCCTT
>Ga0315914_1001658_pt1 | contig 33690 bp, 19 predicted proteins | sample MpolenodulesMG_FD_203920 | JGI IMG/M metagenome (GOLD analysis project Ga0315914, IMG submission 203920) | Medicago polymorpha root nodule microbial communities from Los Angeles, California, United States - elongated nodules | ecosystem: Host-associated > Plants > Roots > Nodule | place: USA...
TTTATATTAGTCTGTGTATAAATTAAATATTTTTTAGTTAGTATAGAAGAATAAATTAAACTTTCACGATATGATGAATCAATGTTCAAATTTTAACTAAAAGAAATATTCACATTTAATGTTACTTAAGCTTTTTTGGTTTTTTTAATTTTTTTTAATTTTGACGAAACCATGGTGTAATTAGCTAAAAAGAATTGTTTAGTTCGAAGGATTTTTTTATTCTCCTTTTCAAAGGAAAAAAAATTAAAGAAAAAAAAGGTTATTTTATGTTGACAATTGGTTAGATAGGAATTGGATTGGAAATTTACTGGCATTAACCTTTAGGAACATATGAGCCCAAGATGGGGAAATTTTACACCTGTCCCATGCTAAAACTCACCCATTATCTAAGACCAACACATTAGATGTTGATGGTTTAAGCAGGACCACATAGGAAGCCAAGACAATGCCAAGCACTACAGTACACGTAGGTTGAGAAATTGAGAAGCAAAAACTACTAGCTAAAAAAAGAGAAGAGCAAAATATCTACTAAACCATTTTCTATTTTTTTTTATTGAAATAAAGTTCTTATGACTAATTTTATTGATTCAAGTTAAAATTAACTTTATATAAATGTCACAAATTCTCCTAAAAAAAAATGTCGCAAATTATTCTAGGTGTGCTTATATTAATTAACACATCAATATGAACAAATAAGTTTCAATAAACTATAACCAACCTCGGTGATCAGTGAAAGGAAGAAAAAAAAAACTATAACAAACCCTTAATTGTACGAAGGGATTTTACACATTGGAACAGTTATTATTTTCAAAATACAATAAGGATTTAAATAACACTGCCTAAAAAAAGGATTCAAAATAATATTAGCATTTGCCAAAGATAATGGAATACCAACTATGTTAACATTTGTCATATAAAAAGTAGAATTATAATTTACACTAAGCTTTACCCATGCCCATGCAACTGATCATGTGTAAAGCTAAGAGTTCAATAGAAAGCATAAACTGAGTTTTGTTGGAGTTGCTCTAGCTGGTCCTAGTTTATTTTGGTTCAATTACAGAGATGACAGTAACTATGAATACCCTACCTACACTTCTGTTGTTATTCCCTTTTCACTAAGAAATTAATTCATTTAGAAGGCTCCCTTCTTCCTCTTACATTTTCCTTCAATTTCATTTGCACTGTAATTTTTCGAACCAAAACTTTGACCTTTCAAATTCCTGCAAATATAACCAATATCAACTTGACATATATTACAGAAACAGTTTAAAAGAAGAACTGAGCTAAGGAAGAAACAGAGCATTCAAATTGAGTTAGAATAAAGAAAAATGCAAATAAACGAGAGCAGGAACTATAACAAGAGGAAACAAAATTATTTGACCGTCCCGTTATAAAATCCTAGTAATACAGTCTGGTTTTCAGAATAAGGTTAAAATGTGCTTAAACTTCAAATATTAAATTAGCCTAGAGCATAAACCAGAACAACTTAAGCTATTCTCAACAAAAATGATGCAGAATGTAGCTTTTTAAAATGCAATTGCTACAAGTAAATGTGTCAATGACTTTGATACAAACACAATTTATTCATCGAAAAAGATTATATATGTGTATACACATCATACATAACTGCGGTCAAGTGAACAGAATCAACAATTGATACCTTATATTCCCCTTTTCTTGATCCCAACCAAATACATGTATCACTGCCATTCTCTAATGCAGGAGGCATGACAATAAAAAATTTATGCAGGAAATCAATTGGAAGCCAATCAACAAGCAAACGTTCATTCCAATTTCAATCGCTATCTACTAAATCTGCTACCACACAGTTCTGCAGATTACTTGGAATATTGACCTGCATATTGTCAATACACAGTCCCGGTGCTATCCACTTTTCCAGGCATGCACCAACTGTCCAGTGTCCACTACCAATAGACCGCGTCATATATTCTTTTAACTTAGGCCATAACTTAAAACTATATTCTTCCAAAGGCTAGAGTCACTTACCTTAGCTAGCAATAATATTGTCCACGGCATGACTCATATCACCATTCACAACTCTGTGATTCATCTTTAAATGGATACACATTATCCACTGTTTAATGCTCATGTCTCTAATCTAGCTGCTGCAGTGCGAATTTGCAACGACTAATCACTCACTTAAAAAACCTAATGTTATATAGCCTAAAAGGAATTATTCTGATGTTTTTCTAACCAATATATGGCTATCTCCTTTTGTATATAAGCTTTGATTTGGACCTTTACTAACATATGATGCTTGGCCAAAACCTTCCGTGTATATATCCAGCCACCAGTCAAACTAAAGGCCCTTTAATTTGACAGATATCTTTAAAGTCATTCTCGGGATAAATATCAATCTACAGTATTATAGCCTATAAAAAATGAAAATCTCATGCAAATATTTTATTCAAGCAGCCAATGAGAAAGTTGTAGTCATAACACACTCAACTAACTTACTATATCCTCTATAAAACTTTGAATTAATACTATTACTACCGACATAATTTCAAGAGAGAAATCCAACATCAAGTTTCCAATAATACATTTGCAGACTCCAATTGCAATCAACTTCAAATTGAGAATGAAGGAATTTTCTCAGAGAATCGGGGGAGAAAGATAATAAAATATAGTGTGAGTGAGTGATAGACGCATCGCCGGTTTGGTCTCGAGTTAGGGATAAAGAGATTAAAGTAGATCATTTTTGTTTTTATGATTGGATGATGGGGGAAGTCGAAGAGGTGTTGGCTGTTGTTGGAAGTATAACATTATAATTATTTGATGTCACGGCATTATTTTACTCTTGTGTTTGTTTTTGAAATAAAAAACAATCCTTTTATTTTAACAGATAAAAAAACAACTCATAAAAAATAGAGGTAATTTTGTAACAAAAAATCTTTTTATATAGTTTTATTTAAACAAACTAAGTTATTTTTTAAATGGAAAAAACTTATGTACAATTCCTTAGATACTTTTTAAATGGTTAAAACTAAATTCACCATCATTTTCTCAACTCCATAATTTTCTCGGAGTTTGTAATATTTAGAAAAATGTGTATTTTTTAGTTATGAATCATACAAAAAACATTTAAAGAATTGTACCTAAATCTTGCCATTTTTTTAAAAAAAATATAAAAAAATAAAACACAAAATAGATTGTGATTTTTTATAAAGTTGTGTGTATTTTAATCTATGAAAAAATGGACTCTTTGAGACCGTTTATTATAATTTTTTAAGAAAGAAAAACGTTTTTTTACCTCTAAAAAAAATCACTTTTTTAGAAAAATATATCACTTTAAATAAAAAGTATTGTATCCTTTTGTTACAATTTAAAAGTAAAATCAATATCTATTTTAAAGAGTATTACATTTGTTTGTTACATTTCTTTTAAATATGTTTTTTGTGCGATGGAAGGAAAATAAATATTAAAAGATTGAGATTCTTTCAAAAAACAAGTATCAAAAGGTTGAGATAATTTTGTAACAAAAAATTCATTTTACATAGTATTTATACAAAGTAAATTGTGTTTTTTTAAGAATTGATTTTATCTCGATGAACAAATACAAAATTGATTCTTCTTTTTTTATAAAATCTCTTAGAAATAATCTTTAATATATTGAATGTCAAGATCATTTTTTAATCCGTAATAAAAAAATCTTGTATTTAATTTGCATTTACTAAAAATAGGCTTTATGATGTTCAAATGGTTTTATCTCACCTTGGGTCTATTTGATGCAATAGAACCACCTTCCTATGATTTTTTATCGTTGATCCAATAAAAAAGACAACGGTTTCATTATTCAGTATAAAAAAATTAATAAAAAAAATTCAAATAAAAAATATTAAAAAATACAATTCACTTATCAATAATATTAAAAAAAATATGGGCGTCCGCTTGTAACTGTTAATTTTTTCACCTATTTTCGCATTTTGGCAGTTGTGCTCTATTCTAGCACACTATTGTACATACTCTTTCGTGATCCCCCTTTGCACGCCTTGTACGGGGTAAATCACCGTTGTTAATATATATCATTTTTGTTTGTTAAAAAAAATATTAAAAAATATGGACGGAATATTTATCACTGATGCTTAACAAAATACGAGAAACATATTTTCACATGACAAATTAATGTCATCTTTGTAATTTTGACATAATTTTAGTTTATCATTGTATCATTTGGTGAAATATCACACGAGATCCTTTAAGGTATATGATTATAACAAGTGAATATAATTTAACAAATGATGTTAAGGATCAGGATGATAAAATTGTTTGCTAAACAAAAAAAGGGATTTGTTTTTCCCATTCTATCTAGTTCTCAAGTGCCCTATAATTTATACAAAAATGCTCATGGAATTTTGGATTATAAAATTCGAAAATATCCAATCCGATTTCGGATTTTATAATCTGAAATATGCTTATATATAATCAACAATCAAGATTTTTCCAATTTTAACAGTTTTGAATTTTGTTTTTAAAAACAACCAAAAAAACAAAGTAAAATTAATAAAAAAACTGTCAAATAAAATCATAAAAATACTACTAAAAAATTATAACTAATGCAAATTTTTTCAGAATTTTATGAGAATATGAAAAATTAAACAAATGCAAAAATGAGTCTAGACGATTGAATTTTTTGATTTTGAGGGGCGGAGTCCCGTAAGAAGTCCCTTCTAATAGAGTCTTTATCCTTGATTTTTTTCTGATTTTTTGGGGAAGTTTCAGAGCAATCTGATCAAGTAGACCCTATATTTTTTTTACTAAGAATAGTCAACAATGACAAAAAAGAAGGATGAGAGTTGGAAAAATTAATATGTTCCTTAAATTGATTATGTATGTTACAAATAAACTCATAATTTGTGCGGATACAGTTTGTACTATATAATCCGAACTGTTTTCCCCCTGAAAAATAATGTTTACGAGGTGTTCAGATTCTATAATAAAAAATAAAGCAAGGAACGCGCCATACTTTTTAAGGTTTTCGGATTATAAAATATGAAATTGATGAAAATCTTTTTTTTTTTCCATCACACAACAAAGAAAAAACTCAATTCGGATTATAAAATCCAAAAATCACATAATCATTATTGTAAAAACAAAAAGTGTACCAAAAAAAAATAAGGCAAGTGAAAAATTGGTAAAGTTATCTAAACCCGTTTCATCCGACCCTTTTGTCAACTATACTATCAATTAGTCTATAATGATGCGGACGACGAACCAACTTAGATAAGCGAGTTGAAACTTTCACTCTTTTTCATCCCATTGATAATAACAAAACACAATTTTGTCAAAAAAAATATAGAGAGAGATGAGATTTTTAAGAACATGGAGATTGGAAAAAGAAGCTCATTTGCATAAGTGTTTACTTGATTGTTTATGTTTAGATTAGATGACTATGTATATGTAATGTAGGACACGAGTTGGTCTTTGAGAAAATAAAACACAATTTTACTCTTTCAAAAATTAAATAAGATTACATTGGTCTTTACATCAAACTTTGTGCACAACTTTATGATAAGTGACACAATAGCAACGTCTTGATGAAATTTTTTTCACAATATAGAAAACTGAAATTGATTAATCTTCAAATTCTGATTTAAGAAGTACATGAGCTTTTTACTTTTTATAGTCTAAGCTTGAAATACTAGAAATAAATTCTCACTACTATGCATTTATCAAATACATTATAAGTGCCCTATTTATTACCTAGAAAGTATGCACTAACATGATTAAAATTCCCACTAGCCTGAATACTCTAAAATTGAGACGTATCTATATCAAATACCAATACTTTGTGATGCTCGCGGATACTTACTCACAAAGTATCATAATTAATTATTTTAGTTCAAAATATATATTTTATCAGATACTTATAAGATATTCGACAAATACACATAGATACTTATAAGGTAATTCACAGAGACGTAAAAAAACGAAGGGTAAAAAAGTGAGTCTGTGTTGTGAAAATTCAATGGAGATGTATATGATTCAATTTAAAATATGAATCACTGTAATTATTTTTTTATTAACCAATTAAAATTATGTTTTTGGTTGATGAAAGTAACGAAAGAAAGAAGATTTAATCAATCAACATTAAATAAACTTTATTTTGAGTTCATTTATCGATGCATTTGTTAATATCGTAACATATAAATGAAAATAGAATATAATTTATACAAAAGTTTTACACATTTTTTTTATATTTTGATCACATTTATTATTTTTTTTGTAAATTATGATTTTTATGATTATATAGTATTAAAGAGTAATCCATGCTTATTTTTTTTTCAAATATTTTACATTCATATAAACTTTAGTACAAATATTTTATTAATACTCCCTCCGTCACTATATCTAAGCACTAATTTGATTTTATTTTTGCCCTTAAATGTAAACCTTCTTTCAAATTACTAGATGCATTTATTATTTTTTTCCTAAACATACTCCTAATTAATACTAATAAATTCTCTTGAAACATGAAAAATTACATTTAACACACATACAAACAAATGACAATTTGATAATATTAACATACAAAACAGACACATTAATTACACCGGCTTAAGGAGAGAGTATATTTTAATAGTATGTTATGTTGAATTTTAGGTTTCTTAAAAAAAAAAAGTTTTGTTCTTACCGAGTAGTTAATAAAGCGAAACAAGTGGATGCGGTTGTTTCAAATTTGTGTACGTTCAAAAAACACACAAACAGTTAACAAAGAAACGTGCAACTGCAGCAGCTGCTAGGGTTTTTCCTTCATTGTTCAATCTTCACCACTTCGTTTTCAGGTTCAGAAATTTTGGGTTTCTTGAAACCTTTGTTAAATTCTTAATGTTTTCTTCTATTTTCTCATTCCCTAATTTGTGTCTGGTTCGCTTTTTCAGCTGAAACGATGACTCGCGTGTACATTGGAAATCTCGATTCAAGAATTTCTGAGAGGGATCTTGAAGATGATTTCCATGTTTTTGGAGTTATACGAAGGTAACTCAATCACTTTTTATAAACTTGAATTATAATCTCCGCATTACAGTGTATTAGGTCATCAAGTAATATTATACTTCCCAATTGGATTTTTGAATTGTCAGCTTGAAAATTATGTTCAAATTAATGGAACTTCCTGTTAAACTATCATTTATACTTCATAATTATTTTGATTGGATCATAATTTAATTCTGTGAAATTTGTCTGTGTAGTGTGTGGGTTGCAAGGAGGCCTCCTGGTTATGCTTTCATTGACTTCGATGACCGCAGAGATGCGCTTGATGCTATTCGTGAATTAGATGGTATGTTTTGAACCATTTTGACCTGTGTGATGTTTTCCAATAGCATTGTTAATTTACCAAATTTTTCTCGGTAATTGATTATTATTCTGTTTCATGCTCATGTACGTTTGTGTTTAATCTGTTTCTGGTGGATGTGTTGAATTTGAAGGGGATGTTTTCTCCTTATTTTGATTTACTTTTTTCATTTAAAGAATCTGTAAGCTTATGAGCAAGTAGATACTCCCTTTCTTCTACTCATCACTGAGAAAACCAGTCCGGACCTATAACCAGTTTGATCTGCGCATCAGATTGGACATGCTATTGAACTGGATCTATGACCGGTTTGTTGTGGCTCAGCTGTTTGCAGTTGATTGATTTAACCGAATGAAATTATGAAAATGTTTTCACTAAGATTCAAACACAAGCAAATATGTAAAAAGAACACGAACCACTGTGCCAGAAGATTTTATGTATAAACTTGCAGTGTTTGTTATTTATACAATAATAAAACCAATACAATGTTAAGGGAACTGGCTTATACTGTTAATCTATTTTGAGTTTTACTTTTTTTCACTAATCTCAATTATTTTTGGCATGAAAGCTATTGAAATCGATGTATACCGGTTCAGCCATACGATTTCATTAGTGTGCTTTATTTTTTTGCTAGGAATGCTTTTTTGTTTCAATTCTAAAATATGGATTGGTATATCTTTCCACTCTATTCAATGGGGAGGCACTTGGTTGCTTAATTTTCCCTACTATTTACCGTGCCTTTTCATTTTTCTTCTATGAGCAGGTAAAAATGGTTGGAGGGTAGAGCTTTCTCACAACTCTAAAACTGGAGGTGGAGGGGGAGGCAGAGGTGGTGGTGGTGGTGGTCGTGGTCGGTCTGGTGGGGGTGGTTCTGATTTGAAATGTTATGAGTGTGGTGAACCTGGTCATTTTGCCCGCGAGTGTAATTCTTCTCGTGGTGGCTCTGGAAGACGTCGGAGCCGCAGTCCACCTCGATTTCGCAGGAGCCCAAGTTACGGGCGAAGGTGAGATTGCTTTATTCTGATGCTATTGGGACTTCTGTTTCTGTACATGGTTTTATTGTGATGAAAATAAGATACAAGATATCCTTCCAAAGTTTAAAAAAATGACATTGTTCCTTTATTTTTATTTTTATTGGGCATAACTTGTACCGTGTAACGTACTTTTTCATGATTTGGTGGTAATATTTGTTTTACACGTTTAAATAAAAGTGTTTCATTTGCACACCTTTAATTGAAATGCACCAGGAGTTACAGTCCTCGTGAGCGGTCCCCTAGGCGGTGCAGCCCTTCTCCTCGTCGACGCAGCCCTTCACCTCGCCGGCGCAGCTATAGCAGGTCACCACCTCCTTACCGTGGACGTGAGGACGCAACACATGCTAACGGGTTAGGTTCCATCACTCTGCCTGGATTTATCTTGGTATCACTAGATGGTTGCCTGTTTTAAACTTGCGTTTTCTTTTACTATCTTGATTTTTTTTTTATCTTAATATCTCTTTTATTAATGTTATATTTAATTTAATGATTTTAGTAAACCTTGTTTTGTAGAAGTCTTTTATAATGTGTCTGAAAGGTGTGTTCATATGTTAGTTTTCTTGAGCTTTACTCCAAAATGTTGCATTTCTCAAATCTAATCTCTGTTGAATTGTTCTTAGGTTACATAGAGGTTGATGCTCTGACATTTTTCCCTCCTCTCCTTTTGTTCCCTCTTTACAAAAATCTCGTGTTTGCTCTAAATTTATGGCATCTTCTTGTCTTTATATGTCTGTTACCAGCACAGATGAATGGAAAATAAAACTGATGACCTAGAAGATTTGCATGTTTGATTCTTTAGTATGCAACGTTTATTATTGAACTTTAAGGTGCATAAGTCATGTTGTGACAACTTTTTGTTACTTGCTGTCGCAACTGAGATCGCTCTGCAACCCTCCTGCCAAATTATTTGAATTTCTAAATTTTGAATTCTATAATAAGTGTTACTATGAATTTGTGCTGACATACAATGATGTCCATATTGTGCAGAAATGGGATAAGGGCTGCACATCGAAGCAGAAGTTGATTTTTCAGAGTTGGTAACCATGATCGTTCTGAAGATAACGAGAATTTGTTAATCTAGTGTTTTCAACTGCAGTATGCATCTGTTTTGTTGGGCAATGCCCTGAGCTTCTACCCTAACCGGTTTAGTTACTTTCTTGATTTAATGTCTTGTGTTTTTTTATCTACACCGAATTCTTCTAGTAATTTTGCAGGTAAAACAATCTTTTTAACGTAATTGCTACTAGTTTGTTAAAAAAAGTTCTGGATATTGCTAAAATATATACCTTTTTCTGTGTTGAGGTGTTTTCCGGCACTGCCGCCTTGGTTTTGTGCTTCCACATTCCCTGGGATATCCTCCCTGGCTGCCCTTCTGTGTGATTTTGAATGGTTGTTATTCCAAGGTGGCTACAAGCTTTTTGTTTCATTGAATCTCACCACCTGTGCACACCTCAAACTCTATTGGCATGCTTTTTTAATTAAATTATAAGTGAACGACGACATCAAATACTTCTGGCAGGTAATTATATCTATTCTACCGAAGTTAGGCTCATGAGTTTGCCCTATACATGTGATATGAACATAAATATCATTTGATAGAGCACCAGAAATAAATTGAGTAATTATATTACTGAATGTGGAAATCACAGCAATACACAATTACACATTTCATGATCAGACTCCTAATAAATTATTGGTAGTTATTTTCTTATCATGATTGCCATTTGGCAATTCTGTTACTATTTCATAATCTTAACTACCATGAAGCAGTTACTCATGCTACTTCCCATGCTTCTCGAAACAGGCAGTTAGTTATATACCAATGGATCAGCCTCTTAAATCCCCAACCCTCTTAAAGATATGCTTATTCTAATGTTACATTGACAGCTGAAATTCATTTTAATGCACCAGAATTGTTTGACTGTTGTATTTCCTTTCATAATGACTCGGCTATCTAGAGTTATGTCTGGTTGCACATCATCTGGTCGAGGCTACAAGTCTGCAGAAAGCCTGGGTTCTGTATTAGATCCAACGTCCTTCTCGAGTACGACATGAAAATTTTGATGTAGGTGGTCGATGCATGTTGTAGAAACTGGTCCTTATTTTTCTATAATCTTGAATGGATCATAATAGCGAGCCAATTTATGGTCGATAGGCTTAGCAATTTATTGTTCTTGATGAGGTCTCAACTTTAAAAAAACCTAATCTTGTACGAAGGTGATCATTCATTTTCGTCCATATAGAACGATGCTATTTACAGTGAAAACTATTATATTATCACGAAACTATTGCAAATCAATTATGAGCGTTGGATGTAGTTAAATGATTCTTGAATTTAGTGAGAATCTCTGTCCCTTTATATCAAAGCTTTTGCTTTTCCTTTTATGACCAAATACCGGTTGGAGGGATTCGTTCCATGAACCAAATGAAAATTTGTACCAGTAGTGGCTTGAAGAGGTGTTAAACCAAACAATTCAAACGAACAATTAGGTGAGTTGAGATATATAAAAATACATGATAGAACAAAACCTCTCATCTCATTCTATCTGTAAACTAAATAATATCTACATGTTTAAGAAAGTAACTTTAGAAAATATCAAATACGCATGTAAGCATGCAATTTTGTTAACATGAAGTGACGTCTACATTCGTTTGTCTTAATTTGTTGAGGATAATACGCATCATTGATAAGTGATTAGAGGGATATAACCATTATTTCTCTTTTCTCTATAGAACTTTTTTTTCCTTTAAATAAACGGGTTAACATAGCATTTTTATTCTTCATCTTTCCGGGGAATAAAGATGGGCAAACTAGAGAGCTAAAAAAAATATGAAAGAAAAAGACAATATCTCGATTGAAAGAGGAAATTTTTCACCCCAAATCACGACATATGAAGAGAGGGGTAAAACAAGAGTAATGCTAGCAACAACACTTTCTTTTGATCACTCTCTAACATTCACTCTCTTATTGGTTTAATTCAATGTGAGTCTATACTATGAAAATGTAACTCATATAATGTGATGGGACATATAATAATTTCACGTAACTAGACTATTGACCCATGCTCTGCACGGGTCTTATCAGATGAAGCATATGCACATAATATCCAGCATGGTCATTTTATGATTTGTATTCACGTATTGTGCATCTGCAATCAGGCTAAATAGAACTTAACACAACCAAAGGCATGTACTTATACTACTAAATAGCATACATGTGGACCACTAACATTCCAAATACGTCCATCATACATCCTTTAATGCAGTTAATGACATTTATCATTTGTTTATGTGGGACAATGTTCATAAACTCCATTTCTTGTGTAACTTCCAATGAGGTTTTTGAAAAGCACCAGCAGTCATTGTAATAAATTCCTTATGTGCAAAATTGATAGGTATCTTAAATTATAATTAATGAGTTGCTGGCATATGTATAGCCAGCAAAAAAAAAACCTTGTAATTCTTTTTTTTTTTGTCTTAATAATTCCTCTATGTTTATCACGTGGTTTTAACTTTGCGATTTTTAAGCATATCTATAAACAAAAGATATAATTTTTCCACGACTTATACAGAAGTTGACCTTCCTCTATTTATCAATCACAAATATCTTCTTCTGATGTTAATTTGGGTTCTAAACAATTATGCTCTAAACTACAGCGCCTGTTTACAACACTAAACACCTTATAACGACTATATTTTGATGACGTATTGTACATTTTGCAATCAAATCAATAAGAACCCAAAAATACACTAACACTTATATGTTTAGCAATATAATACGTTTCACTAATAATGACATGGTAATATAGGCCTACATTCAGATGATAATAACATGCTCTAAAAAAAGAACAAATGTTTCGAACAGAGTCTTGGATTGAAAAGCTTAAATCGTTAAATAACATAATACGCGATAATCTAAATGATTACGGAAAAGTACAACAATGTGTCAAAGCACTTAGATCAGCTTAAAAACGAAAGGTAGTTTTCATAAATTAATACGATAAATTAAGGGTGTAATAACACAACATATAGTGCATCATTTTCATTCATGTTAACCTTATACTTGTGTGCTGTCAACTTATAAGAACTATCATTATAAAAATCTTACAGGATGATGTAACCAAATATTCTGATAAAACCAAACTTAATCATACCTTATACCTAAGTCTTATCCATGTATGATATAAGCAATGAAAATACGTTAACTTGAACCTTGGCAATGTAAAGCCACATAAAAATTCATATACCATTAAAACTTCAATTGAGACAATTACATGCACCTTGACAATTCTTTATACTATAAATGGAACAGTAGTTATACATAAAATCATGGATTATTATATTTTTTTGGCTACAATTCAATAAGTTTAATTTAAGATACAGGGAATGAAACAAAGACATTTCTAAAAATCATGGATTTTTTTTTTAGGTATGTAATGAGTGAGATTCTAATAGCAAACTCCATAAAATCTCAGTTGGAGGCAACATCACATCACCTTGTGTACATCAAAAGTTCAGGAAATCAATACCATTTCACAGTCTAAAACTGTTGTCGTGAAAAAATACGCGGAAAAACTCAAGTAAGTAAATGAATACCTTGTTGACATGGAATTCAAAACAAATTGTCCTGTACTGAAGTCTCAACTCATTAACGATCTTATCCACATCAGTTGTCGGATTAGGGTCCAAAGGAGCTGATAACAAATATAAAACATATAATCAGTTTATAATAGATTCAAAAAACTTCAACATATAAACAATGAATATTAAATCACTCACCCTTCAAGCAATGGAGGGCAAGCAAAGTTTCGAATTTGCGTTAAGACATGTTATTTAAGGGTTGAGAACAGGCATAAGCAATTATAAGGAAGGAGTTGGTAAAGTTTGTTGATGCACATGCCATACATATATATAGAGCAATTGGTTAGAGTTTGTATATATTGAAATAGTTGGAGTAGTTGAAACATATTCTGTTGCATTTTTGAAGTAGTTGAAAACTAAAAGGTCACATTTGTTATGACATGTATCTATTAGGAGGGAAATTCAAATTTGAAATTATGCAACAACAATTAATGAGGCACCATTAGCTTGCACTACACGATTTGTTAAAGTGCTTGGGAGGGAAAAATTTTAAAGTGGTTGAAGTAGTTGATACATATTCTGATGCGTTTATTGAAGTAGTTGGAATAACAAAGGTTGTATTGTTATGACATGTGCTTATTAGGAGGGAAATTCAAATTTTAAATCATGAAACAACAATTAACGAGTGCCCATTAACTTGCAAAGCACGATTTAGGTAAGTACTTGGGAGGGAAATTAGCATAGCAATTAGGGTTAAGAAATTGCTTGACCTAATTAGCTTTTAGAGTAAGTATGATAAAAGAGTGAGTGTTAGAGAAAGTGTTGTTTGCATTCCTCACATAAGTCCGATTAAACTCACTCTACCAGCTTGCTCCATAGTCCATATAGCGATATAATATAAACTAATAATATAAGAATGTACGTCAATAGTTTAAAATTATAGATATATTTTATACATACCCTTTAGTTGCCCACAGTTCCATTTCCAACTTAGACGTGAGTCACGTTTTTTTCCTTTCAATTATAGTGAAATTAGTACAGTATTAAAAATTAAAAAGAATGACTAGATAGTAGATACATATGCTACAACTACACGTCTGAGATTAGAGCTCATGTATTTACCTAGTATTGATGATGATACCGGATTTATGTTCAAGGAAAACAGTTTTTTGTGTCTAGAAGGCAGAAGCCTAAGCTGGCACAATCGATCACATTCTTCCCGTTGATTGAGGCTCAGATATAGCTGAGAGGAGGAGATTCTGGACCCACTCAACTATACATCGTTATTTTATTTTGATAAGCATGTATCATTATTTTATGGGAAATGTTAAGTACACTTGTTTAGAAGCTTAAAGTGTAAATTTTATCTTAAAAATTGTACATTTGAGATATTGAAACAATAAAAAAAAATATTTTTTTATATAAAATTTATCAATTATTTTTATTTTTTAATCCTTAACAAATGCGCTAAGGATATTTATTAGCATGTTTTATCACTTCATGATGTTTTAATCAAGAGGAGAAATTAGTTCCTTCTTAAGTTAAGGACGTAATGATGGTCTCCTGTTCCTAAATAAACATGAGGAATTTTTAGATATAGAGCATTTACTAATTGCAACAATAATCAAACATTGTCTTATCAACCTGGATCAAATTACGCTATAATATTCTATCATAAATAATTTTTTCATTGTTTTTTAAGTCTTTATCTATCTTTAATAATTAGATTACCGTCGATTTAATCTACTTTTATTATTATAAAATTTGTATGTCTTCTCTTTACGTGTCAAACCACCTAAATTTTTAACTGTGTATACTTGTTTGTTATATCAATCTTTAACAAACAAAAAAAATGCAATAATATAATTAATATGCATGTCATTGCGTCAATTGTTGATTCAAATGCAATTACTGGCTCATATTTTCTCAATTATTCAGAAATGTTGTTTATATGATCCGTCAACGTCCTCCTTTTGTGCCGGTCACAATTTACACGGACTGCTTGTTTCTTTTCTTCTAAAGTAACCATTAAACTTCATTAAAAAAGAAAAAGATAGAAATGTTCCCATTTTTTTAAACTAATTGATTTTACTGTTTATTTTTTATTTTATTTTATTTGAATGACATTTTTTTAACGGTAAATATTTAGAATAAACTTGAGTGTTATTCTAATAGCAATGTTCTCGTAGAATGTATATTTAGATGAAAGATTAAAATATAAAACACCAAATTCAGCTCTCTTTCCGCATGTTCTAATCTAACATGAGAACCGCACGTAAGAACTACAACTAAGTTGTCTTAAAAATTTATCCATAATCCTATCAATACCAATGTTATAAAAATCAGGCCTTAGAAAAAATTGACGAAACTTTTGAGTCATGGTTCAATTTGTGTAATTTTAAAAATATTTTTAAAATAAATTAAAAATGCAAAAAAATAATTACAACCGGTTGAACCGAGCTAAGTTTAACAGAACTGCAATGTAACTGAGATCAAACCAACCATCAAATTTGTCGATTCTGGTTGAACTGGTTGGTTTTAAAATAATGATCCATACAATGATAACATAGAAATGTGAATCTATGACTTTCATGTATGGAAAGATAGATCCCCTATGAGCTTAGAATGCTACTTACTTCAATGAAAATATTTATAGAAGAAAATAAGTGAAACAATCTAAGGATGGATATGCTTTTCCAGCTACTTCTGTTTTGTCTTAATAACAAACAACTATATATGTATTTAAATAAGCAGTTTATGATGGTATGCACGTTGGTGAATACTATTGTAATGTAATGTATTGTATATATCTTGAATGTGCATTATAATATACACACATAGCTGACTATTTGAGCTATGTTAGTGGGAGTCCGTTTTGTTGGTTATTACTCTTTTAACTTTAAGTCAAACAAACCCATGTTGTCCAAATCCTCAAAGGCCGCATCTTAATTTTAGTGTTTCTTTTTTCCTTTTCTTCAATAACCTTACTTTGCCTTCATTGGAAGAAGTTCATAACACGTTTTGTTGATCCAACAAGTAATGTACTAATAATAAAGAACAGTTGACTCCATAGAGTTTTGCTTTAGTTTTCTTCATTATGGTATTGCAACAATGCATTATGTGTGAGCATTTCAACAATAGTTCTTAAGAATTAATGGAGCTCAAAAATGAGAAACTAGTCAGGTTAATTCTCACTCTCTTTTTTTCCTTTCAATTTTCAATGCAACTTTGCACTGATGTGATTAGTTGTTTTAAAAACTTACAGGTTCTCCATTGATGGAAAGCATAATCTTGAGAAACCAATGTCAGTTTACAAGATTCAGAAAATTCTTAATCCGGAAGGCAAAATTAGTAGCATTGTTGATACTCATAAGAATGGAATGAATATTAAATTTCCAACTTTTGAAAAGTTCAAGGTTTTCCAAGAAAATCATGAACCATGGAAGAAGAGAATTCTTGATCCAGGAAGTGATATCTTTCTGGAATGGAAAAGGGCTTTCCTATGTTCTTGCATACTATCACTATTTGTTGATCCATTGTTTTTCTATCTACCATCTGTAGCAATATCAACTGATAAGAATTCATCATGCATGGTTACGGATTTGAATTTAGGAATTGTTGTCACATGTTTTCGGACATTTGCCGATGTTTTCTATCTGCTGAACATGGTCATAAAGTTTAGGACAGCCTTTGTGTCACCAAGCTCAAGGGTTTTCGGAAGGGGTGAACTTGTCATGGATACTAGGTTGATTGCGAGACGGTATTTGAGATCAGAGTTCTTCCTAGATCTTTTTGCTGCACTGCCACTTCCCCAGGTACTGATCAGCAACTGAAGATACTGTTATCGATATTATTTACATATAGGAAATTTAAAACTATCAATATTTTGTTTATGCTTAGAGACAACTTCATAGGGGCGTGAATTGTGAAACAGTTCAAGTTTTTGTAGTTTTAATACCCTCTGAGTAAATTTAATGATGAAATACTTTTTTTTTTCTGGCTCTAATTAGAGGTGTTAATAGAATGCCAATGTTACGTAACTTATCTATTCCTATTTTATTTTTTTTGAGACAATAACCAATCTATTCTTCTATTCTTATATATTGTTTTTGCTGTAATATTTTTTTTAGCAAATCTTATCTTATCAATGGCTACAAATTATAAATAAAAAACAAATGAATGGAATAGTCAGAAATTTGCGCACAATTCATTAGTTTCGACTTCTGATAATAGTTTCATTCCAGCTGCAGAACCAAAATCTTCTGCTTTTATTTTTTGTTGATATTTTAAATTGAAACAAATATTATACAATGAATGCCATAAAATAGACACACTAAACACAATACAAATGAGGATAAACCTGAATGCGAGTGACCACAAGGCTAGAGCTTTATGCAACAAGCAATTCGTGCACATTTTTTGAGCCTATTTGCTTGGTTTTGTATTGTCTTTATAGTTTGTCCTTGAAGGAGATGTTATATGATATTGTTAATGCTTGCTTTTCTTTGTTGGCAGATTGTGATTTGGTTTATTATGCCAGCAATTAGAAGCTCCCATGATGATCATACCAACAATGCCCTTGTACTGATTGTTCTGCTTCAATATGTCCCCAGATTGTATATGATTTTTCCATTAAGTTCTCAGATAGTTAAAGCTACTGGTGTTGTCACAAAGACGGCTTGGGCCGGAGCTGCTTACAATCTTTTACTTTACATGTTAGCAAGTCATGTATGTTGAGTTTTCTTCAATCACAAGTTTCCTTTTTTATAATTTAAAGTTAGTTATCATCTCTCAGCATTCCTAGATATTTTATTTACATTGTTACAAAAAAATCCTATACTTGTAGGTTTTAGGGGCATCGTGGTATTTGTTGTCAATTGAAAGGCATGCTACTTGCTGGAAATCTGAATGCAGAAATGAAAACTTACCTGTAAAATGTATTCTTAACTACTTGGATTGCAGTACTATAAACGATGGTGATCGCGTGAAGTGGGCAAATACTACTTCTGTGTTTGGTAACTGCAATCCTGAAAGTAGCAAAATTTTCAACTATGGAATTTTTGGAAATGCCGTGCAAAATAATGTTCTCTCCTCTGTGTTTATAGAGAAGTACCTCTATTGTTTGTGGTGGGGCTTGCAGAACTTGAGGTTTGATTTTAGGATTTGTTATCCCATGTTTTTTTCTTTCTCAATTATCTTTCTTTAGAGATGAATATTTGACATGAAAGTTAGTTGTACATCACATTTTATTTATTTATTCACATTCACATTTTACTAATCTCTTCCTTTGTGTATTTTCAGTTCTTATGGCCAGAGTTTGACGACAAGCACATTTGTGTGGGAAACTGCATTTGCAATACTCATAGCTATCTTAGGTCTGGTTTTGTTTGCTCATTTAATCGGCAACATGCAGGTAAGTTAAATTTTCAAATCTTCAAAATGTGCACTGTTTCTCAATGGTCTTGTCAAGAACAGGCTTCCATGTAGGCTATAGACATTGAGACATTTCAATCTGTTTGAAATGTTATGTGTATATAAGCATGCTCAACTCAACGCAGACCTATTTGCAATCTATTACTGTGAGGCTTGAAGAGTGGAGGCTCAAGCGACGTGACACAGAAGAATGGATGAAACATCGGCAACTCCCACAATTTCTAAGAGAGCGTGTCCGAAGATTTGTTCAGTACAAGTGGCTTGCAACTCGAGGTGTTGATGAAGAAACAATCCTGAGAGGCCTCCCTACAGACCTTCGTAGAGATATCCAACGCCACCTTTGCTTAGACCTTGTTCGACGTGTATGTTCCTCCCAAAAATTAATCTTTGTTCAGTTGATTTGTCATTTTCTCAGCTACTTACGACTTGTTTTGGAGAGATTATGAAACAACTTATGTCATGTCCATAAGTTCTCAAACATAACTCACAAAAACAACTTATAGCTCAAAACAGTTTCTTATGCTATAAGCGATTAATTAAGTTGTTTATCCAAACATGACTTTGATAGAATATGTGTCATAATAGTTTCCTTGCATTTGAACTATAATAGTTTATTGAAGTTTATGACACACACCATGTAATGACTTTCTCTACCAATTACAGGTTCCCTTTTTCTCACAAATGGATGATCAACTACTTGATGCAATATGCGAGCGATTGGTATCATCCTTGAGTACTCAAGGCACATACATTGTCAGAGAGGGAGATCCAGTTACCGAGATGCTTTTTATCATCAGAGGGAGACTTGAAAGCTCAACCACAAATGGGGGCAGAACTGGTTTCTTTAACTCTATTACCTTAAAGCCTGGCGATTTCTGTGGAGAAGAGCTACTTGCTTGGGCATTGCTTCCAAAATCTACTCTCAACATGCCTTCTTCTACGAGAACAGTTAAAGCTCTTGTTGAAGTTGAAGCCTTTGAACTTAGAGCAGAAGATCTTAAGTTTGTCGCGAATCAGTTTCGACGTCTCCACAGCAAGAAGTTACAGCATACATTCCGTTTTTACTCTTACCATTGGAGGACGTGGGCTGCTTGTTTCATTCAGGCTGCTTGGCGCCGGTTCAAGAAGAGAGCATTGGCAAGTAGTCTTAGCTTGAGGGAATACAAGTCCTTCATTGATGAACAAGCAATATATCAAATGGAGGAACATGAGGAAGAAGAGCACCACAGTTTGGTGAATTCAAACACCGCACAAGTAAAACAGAATCTAGGTGTCACTATATTGGCTTCAAGATTTGCTGCAAACACAAGGAAAGGGGTTCAGAAGATCAAGGATGCAGAGATGCCCAAGTTGCAAAAACCTGAAGAGCCAGATTTCTCGGTAGAGCCTGAAGATGATTAAGCTCAATACCGCAATGTTAAGTAAGCTCAATACTACAAGGGCCAACACCTAGAGTTTGATATAATCTTCATGAGTCAAAAGTATCATTCATCTTTTGAATGAGAACGGTCTGTTATCTATATCTATAATATGTGTGCATCAGTTGTTTGTTGGCGGAAAAGCTTGCAGGTTGTCTTTTTTGAGTGGTGATTTCCATCACAGTTAACCTAGTTGAAGGCTTCTTGCAACCAGTTGCTTTTGTTCACGTGGTCAGCTTGTAAATCTCCTTCACATAATCATTTGTCCTCTTGTATATTAGAATTTCTTGACATACCATACCACTTGTATATTACACTGCACTATTGTTAACATATTTATGCTTTATGTTCCTGTCTTGAGGCATTTTGTGTTTGATTAATGTTTTTGCCTTGTAATTTAAACTTTTGGTGGAATTTTGAAGATTACTTTATTTGATGACTAAAAACGTTATCCTGAACTTTTTTTTGTTATATTCAGATTAAAGTGTTACACTGTTGTTATTGGTAAACTACTATTTCCTTTTAGGTCTGTGTGATGGGTAAACTATTTGTACACCTGTGAATGCAACCTATATTATCGTGACCGACATATATGTCCAAAGAAATGGGGCAAGCCCGTCCTTAATCATAATAATGAGGGGCAAGTTGTGACATACCATTGAAGCATATTGGGTCTGGGGTCAGTTGGGAAAATACCATTGATTAATACTATATAAATCAATTTTAGGCGCATGAATTAGTTAGAGGGGCCACATGAGTGCTATATGATTATGATCAAATCCACTTGAACTTTTCTCTATTATTTCCTGCCGACACCATTTTATTTACTTAACTCATGTTCACGTAATTAAAATACAAGTTTAATTGCCAAGTAACAACAAAAAAGAAAGAAAAATACAAAGGGGTTAAACAGAAATGAAGGAATATAAGCTATTGTTTATATCAGATACTAATAGAATGTACAGAAAGATGAACTCTGCTCAGACATTTGGAATGGTGAAACGGGAAACTAGAATCAGAACTTAAAGCCCAAATACAACCAAAGAACAAAATAAAGAAAACTGAAGATTTTATACATCTAAATGTAACAGATTAACATGAATTCTATATCTGTAAGGAGTCCAGTGACCAGTGCCTATACGGAATACTTGTGATGAATCGTTTGAATGAATGAAAAATCGATAGGGTTGAATAACAGAGAAACCTTGTTTTGGTACTTAAAATAAAATATGTTTGCTAGAGCTGTTCTGAGAGTTTCAGAAAGGAAAAAAAGATCAAACTTCGCTTTGTTGCTCATTGTATTGCTGGACTGCAACTTATAGTGTGTGTGGAAAATAGAAAAGTCATGTGTCAGCGCACGATTGAATGGAAGCTACATATAGTTGATTCAACACGGGTTCAGCATCCTTGGAACGCGAAATACGTTATTGGATGATTAATCAGCAGAAGATGTGGTGTTTTGAATGAAAACTAACTAGCTCATCTGCTCTCCAATCAAATCAAGGCCTACAAGGAAGAATGTCATCCCTTGGAAAAACAGAAAGTAGAAATGAACTCCTTGTGCAGATAACAGACTTCTGACACAAGCTGTGAGAAGAAGGAATGCCAAAGTCAGTTCTTTTTTATATATCTTGTTAGTTTTCTTAACAGGTTCTGGAACTGCTTCTTTTAGTTCCTTCAATTGCTGTAACTCAACAAGTCCACTGTCAGAAGCTCCTCTATGAATCTTTTGTTGTTCTATTGACTCGGTTTCTCTTTCTGCAGCAGCAAGTAAGTCAGATTCTGACGACCTTCCAGCTTTCTTTGTGACAATCCATTCATAAGAGCTTCCCAATTGGAAGAGTCCAGATACCATTGCATTGAATTTAGTCACAGACATGGTGTTTTCAAAAAGGAGGTAAGGAACAATAAAAGGAAAAGATTTAGGTGCAGGAAGAATGTTAAGGATTGACATGCATACAGGCACATAGCAGATCAACCATAAAGGAAGTTCTGCCTCTGGAACAAACATGGTTAAAGGAAGGATTATGCAAAATAAGGTGAAGGAGTAAAAAGGAAGGATTAGTTTCCTTAGCAGGAAAAATAGCAGAATTAAGTTTGCTTTCTTCCATGGTGACACCTGCAGTTAAAGAAAACTTAAGACCCTTTAGGCAGTACATATTATAACCAATAATTGCAAATACTTAGTAGTCAGTACCAGTGTTGTCAATTGCAGATGGCAAAAAATAGCGGCTTGTTCAATTTCTGCTATGTTGTAGTGCTATAGCGCGGCTATAGCCGCTATTTGACAACATTTTATACTAAATAGCATATTGCGGAACAATAGTGATTTGTTCAGATCATGCTATGCTGTATAGCCGCTATTTGACAACACTGCTCAGCACTTGCTTTTGTTCATCACTATTCTATTCATTACATCAAGCTGTGTATCAGATATACCTTAGATTTCAAAATTGCTGGAAGACACAGCCTAAAAAGTTGCATGGGCCCTGAATGCCAGCGGTGTTGCTGCTTCCTGTAAGCTTCATATGACTCAGGAACTTCACAAAGTACCTGAAATTTAAACACAATTAAGAAATTTAAGAGAGTTCTTCAGGGATCTTTGGTCTGAACACAGAAGTTCGATTTCATGAAGGTGACATAACTATCAGTATTATGCACTATGAAAGAAAGGAGATAACAGATACGAATTGAAAATAAACTGTCATTTATGATCACCTTGACATCATTTAGGAAGATAAATTTCCAACCATTGAGGTGAGCTCGGACAGCTATGTCCATATCTTCTACAGTTGTTCTCTCCAGCCAGCCCCCAGACTCTTCTAGGGCTTTGATTCTCCAAACACCAGCAGTTCCATTGAAACCAAAGAAATTAAGAAACACCCCATTGACCTGCTGTTCTACTTCAAAATGGAAGCATAAATTTATGTTTTGGAGACGAGTCAACAAATTTTCGTCCTTGTTCACAAAAGACCATCTAGCTTGGACCAAACCTAGTTCAGGATTATCCTGTAATAACAAGTCATTTGCAAATCTTAAAACATGTTAACACTTATCGATAATCGTATCTGAATATATATGCCATGTCACTCAACCTTGAAATGTGGCACAGTTTGCTTGAGAAAATCAGGGTTTGGTTGAAAGTCTGCATCAAATATTGCAACAAATTCATAGTCTTTCACGTAGTCACAGCTCATTGCAGAATTAAGATTTCCAGCTTTATATCCAGTCCTGACCAAGCGATGCCGATAGATTATGTTGATTCCCTTTTGGTTCCACTTAGAGACCTCAGCCTTAATTAACCACTGTATGCTCTCATCATCGGAATCGTCAAGTACTTGAATCAGTAAACGATCCCTTGGCCAATCCATTTGACACACTGCTGAAATTGACTGCTCATACACCTGCATAAAGTCAATTTGCGCAAGATGAACAAAAGATGAACTCCATATTTTGTCAATGTCATTGATTGCTTATAATAGTTGAAATTCATAAAACAACACAACATCAAATGGAAAACAATTGTGTTTCTGAGTTTAGGAGGTTGCAGTAAATTCTTAAGGGAGTTAAAATCTTAAAAGTATAATATGTGTATCAGACTCGACGCACACTTTTCTATCTTCTTGTGACATTTGCAAAATCTGAGTTTGACTTAAAAAAATTGGTTGACACTATTACATTGAAAGTTGAGACTTACTGGTAGCGTACACATCAGATATAAAAACCTCATAGCAAAAATAGAATGCAGAAGTTTGGTGTCATACCTCTTTCTCATTGCACATTGGAATTTGAACCAAAACCATTGGATAAATGCATACAGATCCTTCAACATCATCAACCTTGAATGGATCCCCATTGATCATTGGCCTAACCTTCTTGAATTTGATCCAAAACCATCCGAAACAAAGAAGCATACGGTCCACGGATTGGATAAGAAACAAAACAATACAAAACTTCGAAAGAGCCTGAATCGGTGGAGCAATGTAGTCAGCACGAAACGTCAACCAAGCAACATAAACCATATGGAACAACCTTTGGAAATCAGAAGTATGAGGAATGTGCAAATTGGTATTCCCAAAATGCCAACCTTGAAAGTAAGCAACAACCTCAAAAGCCAAAACAGCCAATGAAATTAACAAAAACAAACTAATGATCCTAAACAACAATTTCCCTTTTTCAACAGCCACTCCCTGTCTACGAACCAACCTTTTCTTAATAGCACCAAGCAAATCCCAAAGCACAGTTACTAACCAAGTAACACAACCAACGGCACGATGAGCTTTGAGAAGCAAAACCCACCTAACTTGTTTAGCATTCTTGCCACGGTTTTTATCTACCGGCCTAAATGCAGCATCTGCACCATTAATCTTCACAACTGAGAAATTGGGGTCCTCCATTTTCACCACCACTGGTGTTCCTTTCTGTGAATCTTTCATCCACCAACTTGAAAAATCCAATCTTGGAGCCATTGCAGATCACAGTTTCACACAGACAATTAAACAAACAATTTGTGTGTATAATATAATATAATATATGAAATAAAAACACTAACTTGATGAATCTTTTCAAGTACACATCATATCATAGTAAAGTAAAGACAACAAAGAGTAAAGACATGGATCTGAAAGAAGAAAAAAAAAACACAAGTTAAGATTCGTAGTTGATGTTATTGAAACAAAAATGCAGAGTGGAAAGAAAGAGTGAGGGTGTTTTTGAAGAAACCTAACATTGGAAAAGGCACATTATGAGGGAAGCAAAGAATAAGACACAAACTTTCAAGGAAACAAAATATTTACAGTGATCAAACATGGAATCTGTTAATTAAGTAAGATAGCCAAAATTAGTGACACTGAAATGGGTACTAGGAAATAATGCACCTGAAAAAAAACAGTGTTGAAATATAAAAGCATATTATTATAATTTTAAGATGGATAGTTTTTTCCTGAAGAATTTAAGATTGATAGTTAAAAATTATTATAAAAATTCAGTTATGATTTTAAAAGATATCTATGCATGTTACTACTAGTACATTACAAAAAGATTATTATGTTATGGGTCTACTACCCACCCACTTGTTAGAAGGAATTGAGATTCGGACAAGTTTGGTTATCATTACAATAATCTTCATTTAGTCAATAGCCAAACCATGTGAAAAGAGGTTGGTCATTAGATTTTAGATAGATCAATTTTTCAGTTAAAAAAAAAAAAGATAAATCAATTTTTAAATTCAACTATAGTAATATAATAACAAACTACCTCTGTCTCTAATTATAGAGCCATTTTAGAAAAATAACAGGAATTAAGAAAATTGATATTGGTAATAAATTTGTTTGTAATTATTATTGTTTGGGTTAATAGTGTTTTTCACCCAGGTCACTTCCGGTTTTAGCCCTTATAAAAATTTCGGTTTGGTTTCCGTCCTCGTAAATTATTTTTTTTCCGGAAAACCCCCCTCCCCATCCAACTCAGCAGATTCGCTTAAGTGGCGTTGAGTTGACATTTTTATTTCATTTTTTACTTTTTTTAATTGGCCACATGTAAAAAAAACATTTCGACATCAGATTTTATTTTAAAAAATCATAAAAATATTCAGATTATTTTCAAAAAAATTTGAAAATCGAAAAAAAAAATCAGAAAAATATTCGTATTTTAAAAATTATTCTGATGTGGCCAATTAAAAAAAAAGAAAAAAAATAAAAGGAAAAAAAGCCAAGTCAATGCCACATAAGCAAATTTGCTGAGTTGGATGGGGGAAGGGGGTTTTCCCGAAGAAAAAAAAAATTACGAGGATGGAAACCAAACCGAAAATTTTATAACGGCTAAAACCGGAAATGGCTTATATTACAGGGGTGAAAAACACTATTAACCCTTATTGTTTTTACAATTTTATCCTTGAAGAGAGAGAGATTTAGTTTATGTTTTCAATATAGTATTTAATGTTGATTGAAGAAAAAAATATAAAATAAATAGAGGTATGTTGGTAAATAATTATAAAAAGAGACAAAAAAATATCAAAAGGTTCTTGTATTTAGAGACGGAGATGCTATGCGATAAAGTTCAAATATTATAGATAACAATTATAAAATGATTATTTGTATCTTTTTAATTAATATATTTAAGTAATCCATAGCCAATAAAATTTTTAAAAAAACCACCAATAATATTCAAATTTTGATTGAATTCGCTTGGATTAAAAAATTAGTTAGTGACCAACCCAAACAAATTCAGTTGCTCTTGGGTTTTTTTTTTTTTTTCCTGAAGAAAGTTGCTCTTGAGTTCATGTCAAACAAATTTAATATTGAAATGATAAAATATGTATACTCTCCCCAAAAAAATAGAGTTCACAATAATTTTCTTAACTCACAATAAAAATCAGGATTTCTTTTGCATTGCACAAAAAAAAAAAAACATAATTGCTTGCAATGGTCAAACCATCGAATTAACATTTATCTCTCTGGATCTGGAATTACGCGCGGGTATTAATTCACACCTAAAAAATACTAAGACCACTCTTTGTAAAAAGTTAAAAATGAGAATAATAAAAGTGAAAAAAGAGTAACATAATTTACTAAAAAAACATAGTAAAATATTATCAATCCACATATAATCCTGTAAATGACCTAAGCTTTCACATAGTTAGAGTTCCCAAAGGATTAATGTACATTATCGTTACGTAGATATATCAAATATCGATATCAATATAGAACATTATTTATTGAGAAACGGCAGCTTCTTGGGGAATATTCTTTTATTTTTTTTAGGGTTAATAGGTCTTATAAGTCATTTTTGGTTTTCCCTTCTGTAAAATATATTTTTTGATTTACCCTCTGTAAAATATTTTTGTTTTGATTTACCCCCCTAATAGGCCAAACAAAAACCAATTTTATTTTATTTTTTCAAAAAAATTTCGTTTTTGTTTGGCCTATTAGGGGGTAAATCAAAACAAAAATATTTTACAGGGGTAAATCAAAAAAAATATTTTACAGGGGGAAAACCGAAAATGATCTATATTACAGGGGGTAAAGACCTGTTAACCTTTCTTTTTATTACAATATTACCTGATGCCAAAAAAATAAAATTACCAAGGGTACTGCACACAAGCTGTGATAATGCAAACAGATTATATGGAGTTAAACAAAGTCTAACAATTAGTGTTTTTTTTTTTAAAGGAGGAAGAAGGTTCACGGAGACACTGCTCTTTCTAAAAATTTAGCTATAAACATAAGTTAAGAATGGACCATAGTCCATATATTCAGCTCCGCTGCTGGATGTAAAGTATAGAGTATAACTTGCTAGGTGGATATGTTACACTGCTCATCGCATAGTTGCCACTTGCCACTGTCTAGAAGAACTATTTTAATCAATGCTAATCCTACAAGAGTAATAAAGTTCCACACCATTTTCTGTTAAGCAAATAACCAACTAAGTATTGCACTTGCTTAGCCTTTTGCATCATAAGTCGACGAGGCAATACGGTCGGTATATATTAGGCTGATAAAAAAGATGGGTCTTGCTGACTTGTTCCGTGTGACATTTAAGGATTTTAAGTTAAAAAAATATTCTTTAAAAAAGTTTAAATTCCCTTAAAACGGTTGTAAAATGGTTAATAATGTAATTTTAATTAATAAAAATTTCTATTCCTCAATTTTATTTTAAATGTATGTTTGTTAAAGAACTAAACAATAACCAAATAATTCCGTTAAAACAAATCAAACAGTATTACAGAGTAAAGATCAGCTAAAGGATGTAACTGTGAAATGCTTGGATGATGCAGGTTTGTACTGTCAGCATGAGTGTTCATGTTATTGGTGTAATGGTGTAATTATTTTTGAATTATTTTCATTTAGTGATACCATGAGATTGGGTGAGCTCTCAAACCCAAGGTGGGTAGAGTATTCATCAATGATGTTTTTTTTGTTTAAACTAAATGGCTTATTCATTTACTTTGTCACGATTTATATGATGCATAAAAATTAAAAACTCAAGATAGAAAAAATATAAAAACTAAAAAGTTAAATGTGGGTTCACCAAGGTCTAAGTGCAAGGTTTAGGTTTATTTCTATAAAAAAAAGTGCAAGGTTTAGAAAACACTTATTATAGATATATTTAAAAGTATTCTCAAAAAAAAAATTACGAGATCTAAATATAGACAACTAAAATTGAGCTTGCGCAATTGTGAAGTATCTATGAGTCAATTGAGTACTTACAATCAAACCAGCCTTTATTGACATGAAATAAATTATTAAACATTAATTTTGTGATTTTATATAATTTATATTTTGCACAATGTTTTGGTTAATTTCAAATGTATCATGAATGATGTAGTAATATAAGATTGTTTTTTTTACAGGAAATAACATTATTTCCCCTTAAAAAAGAGGTATAACGTGTTTTTTTAAAGAGATATAACGTTATTTATAATAGTTTTTTTTTCCTTTAGCCTTGTAACAAAAAAAAAACGCAAATAATAGCATATGACTTTATTAGATTCATAAGATATACCGTATTTATGCCAAACCGAAGGTTGATTAATTAATATAATAGCAAGCAGGTAGAAAAGAGAAGACATGGAGTTTCTCTTCAATCCAAAACTCTAAGTAGAGTCAATAATTTTAGAGATATAACTGGACTGAGCTCTCTTCGTGCTATGCATGCATGTGACACTTAGATTAGATTTCCTCCGACAACATAAAATCTTGACAGACAGACAATATCATAGCTGGATTTCAAACGAGGGCAAGCGTGCGTATTGTGCGAGAGAGAGAGATATTACATGCAAGTTTTGTTTTAGTCATCACAAAAAAACATGAAACTCAAGTTTTGTTTTTTACGGTAAAAGTCAAGTTATCATTAATTAAAAAAACGAAAATTTTATATCTCTTACAAAAATAAAATCGAGACATGTTATTTCTTTTGATAAAATCTTTGTGTGACCAATTTTTTTACGTTTGTGAAATGGCATGTTGTAGAACATATCACGTGTATTTAATACAAAATTTAGGCGCATGCAGAGGTAGTATTTGGGGGATAATTTGGTCCCCTAAAAACTTTTAAAATCCCCCACAAATTAGTTTATCTTCTCAATCTACCTTCTCATTTTCCTTAAAGCTCATTATATTCATGTATAGACCTTAAACGTGAATAAAAGACATCTCCATTACCTTCCAAATTAACAAGATATAAGTTGAAGGGAAAGGTCTTGATGTGTTGCTGCCCTTGGTTACAAATATAGAATAAACACATTTGTATGTTACAAATGCAAACAAAAATCTCAATGGACCTTTTTTTGTATGTTATGCTTTAAGGTAATATTTTGTGTTGATTATGTTATTATATCTTTGGTGTTCCTATTTGTTTATGTTCACTCAAACCAGCTGAGTACTTTTTTTTATCATTAAGAATAATAAGTAAAAAAAGGGACTAAAATAATCTTCTTATTTTGTGAATAATCAACTTATACCTTAACTTTATATTACAATGACACATTGTTAGATAAATAATGTCATTAATAACATGTAATCTAATTATTATAACCGTACACATAATTATTTAAGAGAGGACCCAGCCGTGAAAAAGTTTAAGGATTGGTTATTTTTTCCAAGGTCTAATCTAGAGTTTGTGTTTTTTGTGGGGGGACTATAATGAAACTTTAGTCCAAAATTAAGAACAACATTCATTCTAATTCTCTTGCATTTAAAAAAAAAATCACACTTACGCTATCTAGGATAATCAAATGCTAATGAGTGTTTTAAAGTTATTGATTAAGAAATTAATGTAAAAAAATACATTTTAAAAATAAAAATGGTATATAAAAACAAGTATTTTTCAACCATAAAAGGTAAAACACAGGTTCATCTTAAGGAGTAAGGAACAGGGACGAAATACTTTTCCCCTACACAAGTAAATGCCTAAATGGTATGATTTTTTATTTTTTTTTGACAAATAGTAAATGGGTATGATGACTTGGAATCTTGGATAATTCTTATCTTGAGATAAGAGGAAAACGTATTATCGTTTTTAACTCAGAATTCTTCTTCTTCACTAAAAGTAAAAGGCAAAGGAAAAGAAAGGTGGAAAAATCGATGGTACCAACCAACCAAATGCTAAAAAGAAGATTATTATTATTATTATTATTATTATTATTATTATTATTATTATTACTACTACTACTACTAACATTCAGACAGACACGGTCCTTGCTCGGATGTTCGATATTTTTATTGCGTTAACGCGTATAAACTATGAACAATATTTTTTTATAAAATTTTGATTAAAATTATAGGTATAAATATTTGCGATTTTCAACTTGTAACAAATGACGTTTATGTTCGATTCAAAAAAAAATGACGTTTATGTTATCTTTTTAAATGACCCAACAATATAACATTCTTGACAAATTTATTTAAAGACATAATTGAAAGTAAAATAGACATCCCAAAATCATTTATTCTATTTATATATAGTATAGATTATAAAAAATAAAATAAAAATATAGTATAGATTATCAATTAAAAATCGAAATGATGTTCTGTGAACCAAACTACTAGAACATCAATTGGGATTTTGGATGTATTTTGCTCTACTAATTATCTAAATAATATTATTATATTTTCATTAATAGTTTGCTCTAGTAATAGTTCTGTAAAATTGTTTTCGATAAAAAAAATTAAAAAAAACTCTCCTCTTCTTTTTTTAAAGTTACACACATTGAATACAAAAGTGTTGAGAAGTGAAAGATAGTGCGTTCGATAAATGGTTTGATGAATGAGACACTCAAGTTTCTATCCACTTGTATTTAAGGAAAAACAACAGTTTTCAGCTGAGTTAAATTTCACTTTTTTTTTTCTACTTTTCTTTTAAGTGATTTATCTACCTTTCTGTGTGTCTAATTATTTGAATATAAAATAAATAATTAAAAGACATCAAATATATAGTCAGCATTAGTTTTCAAGAGAACCGCAGACAGTACACGAAAAAGAGAGCATGGCTGAAGTGCTGAACCTTAATCACATGTAATGTTATGTTTTCTTTTTTTGAATCAATATCATGCGTTCATTAATTGCTACATTGTGCTTACTGCTTTTTTGTATTCGAACCTTCTCTGGTCATAGCCTCCTTGGCATCACGGGAGATGTCACTCCCTCCCAATCCCTTTGCATAATAATAATTTTGTAGTAATAAAATAAAGCTAATAACATTAGTTAAGAAAGCGAAAAATAGATATTTTAGATTGGAAACAACAACATTTGACTTCCAAAAAGTTGGATAAATCATTTTCCAACATTTTTTTTTTTTTTATATTTGTATCCTTAGACGATATCTTAAAGATACTTTTTTTAGTATTTTTCAAAAAATAAATATGGAGAATAAGAAGGATGACCTACTTTTTTGAAGGATGACCTACTTAACAACTACTTAATAAAGGTGTCAATAACATTTGACTGTAAGGGACAGGACTTACGAGGTTTGGCCCAATGCATTATGTATCTCACGTTCCCTTGCTAGCAATCGTCAACAATGGGTGTTGAACCAGGACCATGCAAGATCCTACATTTAATTCCAATAGTGATAGAAAAATTATTAATTCCTATGGTGATAGAAAAATTAATCAGTTTCTGCTAACCATGTTATTAGAGTGAAGTATTCATCACTTTTGTAGATGATTGTTCTTCGTCGAAATTTCTAGTTGGCCACTTTTAGTGTAATTTTCCTTTCCAGCAACATTTTTTCTTTTACAATGTTCGAACTTAAAACTTTTTTTAAGGGATCCTAATTTAATTTAGTTCTGTATCAATTTACAGTTCTAAAACTCTTGTAGTGTTGGAAAAGAATTGTGTGTTTTGATATTTAGTTGAAAATTATTCATTTAAAAGGTTTTCTAAATTAATTTTGGAGTAAGTAATAAATACAAAACATTATGAGTAAGTAATAAATACAAAACATTATATGTTTAGATATTTTGAATAAATTCTACATGTTTACACAAAAAACGTAATTATAGTTTTGGGTTTTTAGTTGATTAGTAACTCATATGTGGTCTACTGGTAAAATAACGTTTTGGATCTGGCTGAGCTTCCTGAGCAGATGTAATATTCTCCAACACTTTTATTAACACTCCCAATTATTAGATGGAATTATTGTAAGTTTCACCATTTTGAAAATAAATGTCATAAAATGATGGAACCCACATAAAATTACTCAATGAGTTATTGCAAGCTGTTCTCATGTATCAGAATAAGCAATTTAAAAATCAACAGACTAAAATCACTGATAACTGTCAAAATTGGAATGAGAGACCACGTTTTAGTGTTTAACCACAAACCATAGAATTGAATAATTCACGTTCCTAAGTCGACTTAATGGCATATGACATAAAATAAGGCAACTACATTAGTCCTTGAAATAGTAGGTTTAAATCAATCTTGCCCCTCACATTATCAATAATTCTAAATGATCTCTGAAATTACAAAATTTAATCAAAATCGTCCCTCCGTTGGTAGGGACTGTAATGAAATTAAATTGATAGCACCAAGAATCAATTGAAAGTAAGTTAATAATGCCAGAGATGCATTTGATAATAGATCAAGACATAGACGAACTTAATTGACATATTATAATTTTAAATATCATCATGGAACATTGATAATGTGAGGATTAAGTTGATACAGCCATACAATTTCAAGGACCAACTTGGATTTACTCATAATGCACTAATCTGATATTCTGCTGTATTTGCAACAGAAGTACAATTATGAATTATTTTTATTGAATTTTGAATATCGTGTCAGTATACCATACGTCCATACCTCTGAGGCTCCAACTATGTGATTCTGTGATTACAGTAAAATGATGAGAAAGAGAGGGGGGAGCGGAGGGAGCTACAAATACAATCATACAGCTAGTAAATTAAAGAAAAAGAAACATTTATGCAACTGCTATAGTTTTCACTGTAAATTGTCAATACCACTTCTATTTACGATGAGCCTCCACATCTGTAACTACCTTCACTGTCTTACTTTTTTTCTGCTGATATCTAGCATATGAATACCACACACCACCAGCTGTATTGATGACCAATCCAGTCACATTCAAAGCATGGACTTGAACGCCACCCAGTAAGAAGAAACCAAAGGTCTGAAGAAATAATAAGAAACAGATTTAGTGTTTGTATTTATTATTTAATGTAATAAGTCACATAAAATACAGACAAAGGATGGATGGACTGTGCATATGTATCAATATTAGGTTCTAGTGACAGAAAATTCTATGGCAAACACAGGATCACTCCTAGCTTACCGTGGAACCAACTCCTTTAAGAACACCCACAATCGTTGTAGTTAAAGCAGAATTAACAATAGTGCACAGGAACATGGTGAAGTTGAGAACAATGCCCATCACCAACGAAAGAATAAGGATCAACAGAAATGAAAAGGAATAACTCTGCGAAGGAAAAAAAAAATAGTTAAGTTAGATGCTAGCTTTCACATCAATATATCACTAATAAATGACACACCCATGTCACATTATCACATATATGCAAACTTTTAGTCTTTCCCAAATATGTTGCAGGCTATGGTTTCTGATGTTAACCATCACAACAAAGTTTATACAATCTAAGATTTATTCTCATTTGAGAAATACACTTAGCCCATGATATAATTTAGAATTGAATAAACTGTCAATTAATTTATAATTATAGAGCATCTAGTTCATTATTATAGAATATAGACAAATAAGTGTTCAATTACTGGAAAAGACCCGTCTTATCATGCCAAAATTAAAAGTTACTCCCAGCGAAAGTCTTACACTTGCTTTCACCACACTCAAGTAATTTCACACCCTTTCCCAATTTTTCTTTCAACAAGATTTCTGATTCATGCCCAATCCCGAGTTCCCACAAACTTAAATTCTC
>Ga0315914_1001661_pt1 | contig 33666 bp, 11 predicted proteins | sample MpolenodulesMG_FD_203920 | JGI IMG/M metagenome (GOLD analysis project Ga0315914, IMG submission 203920) | Medicago polymorpha root nodule microbial communities from Los Angeles, California, United States - elongated nodules | ecosystem: Host-associated > Plants > Roots > Nodule | place: USA...
AACACACACACACACACACACACACACACACACACACACACACACACACACACACACACACACACACACACACATATATATATAGAGAGAGAGAGAGAGTAACCTGAATGATTTGGCCAAAATTCTAGGCACAGTACCAGTAAGATTGTTGAATGATAAGTCACTGAAATTATAATCAGAAACAAGCCATCTTTAAAAATACAAATAAAAACAAAATGAATGAACCAAGTAGAGAAAGGTAAAAAATATTACAGAAATGCAAGCTGTGCCATGTTAGCAAGTGACTCAGGACATTCACCAGAGAAACTGTTATTGTTAAGCCTCCTGAAATCATGTCAATAAATTCTTAGTTCTAAAAATCATGTTACTACTAAAAAATATTTTAACATACAAAATCTTTTCATCTTTGATAATTGCTCATAAATGCTTACAAATACTGAAGGTTTCTCAGATGACCAAGAGAAGGGGGAATCTTTCCATTGAAGAGGTTATCAGAGAGATCAAGTGTTTGAAGCATTGAAAGTTTTCCTAGCTCTGAAGGTATTGGTCCAGTTATATTGTTATTCTGTAACACACTGAAATAGTAGTGGATTAAGCATGGATTTTGCAGATTTTGAATTAATTGATACTTGTTAAAGGTGAGTTGAATGAAAATTGATTTATGTTTGATACATTCATGTAAAACTACGTTGAACAATAATTCATGATTAAAAATCACTTGAAGAGGCAAAAATTTCAAACTCTAGGTTCAAGTTAGAATCGATTCTGGAACCAGAATCAATTCTATCGAGAAAATCTAAACATGTCAAAATCAATTTTGCCGCATCTAAGAGTGGAACCAAACACAGACTAAGAAACATACATCTTGAGAGTTTTGAATTGCACAAAAAAAGTGCTTTCTGATTATTACTTACACTGTCTGAAGATTGGTTAAGTTTCCTATGCTTGAAGATAATGTACCAGATAAATTTTGACTAGGAATGCCCCTAAACCAAAACAAAACCAAAATCATCAAACTCTTCAACATAGAAAGCTTTGTTTTAGAAACTTTTTCAACTTCAAATATACCAAAAAAATTGGAGAAAAAAAAAACAAAAAACTACTCACAAACTAACAACAAGATTCTCAGGAGAACAAGTAACCATATTCCAACTACATGGATCAACTGCATCACCATCCCAATTTTCAAAAATTCCATGAGGATCCATTAATGAATCTTTTATACTCACTAAAGCTTGCACTGCATTAACAAACACATAGAAAAATCCATTTCAAAATTAAACACTACTAATTAAAGATACATGTTACTATATACTACATAGTCTTATGCATATGTCTGTATTGACGGTGAGATTGTCGGAATCACAGTAAGCCACCGTAACAAAATCACAGTGTCGCCGTAATTTGGCTAAACTCACTATCAATCCAAACATACTATAAAATTACAAAATTTGAAGTATACCTTCAAAGTTAATTCCCTTAGGAGAAAGCAAAGCATTTGTACAACTCCAACACAGAAACAATGTAACAAAACATAGAAAACCTTCTCCTCTTAACATCTTCATTGAATTGGAATTTACAAAGAACAAAACAAACAAGATTGTATTAAAGGATAGATATTGATAATAACAGTTCTCAAATGGTTTTTTTTTCAAAATAAGAAAGAAACCATGTTCACTTTTTTTTCATGACAGAATCTACCATTCACCAAAACATTTGTGTCAGAAACAAACACAAGAACAAAAAAAGACAGGTTCATGAATATGTTATAATAATATAAAGGTAACTTTAGCATGCCTGTCATTGAGTCAGGTTTTTTGTATTGATCAAGATAATATGTAAATGGTTATAAACTGAAATTAATTTAAGGTAAAAATTTTATGGTATGTATGGTTCTAAGAGAATGTGTCAAGGATAGAATTGGAAATTCATTGTTGTGTTAATCATGCATGTGCCAAGAAAGCATAAAGAGGTTTTTATAAAAAAATTATTTAACTAAAGTATATAAAGCCAAATACTATATATTAAAATATAACACTAGTGCATGAGGGATATATGTCCTTTAGTCATAATATTCTACTAGTAAACATCTACTAATTTGTCCTTAACTGTAAGCACATTTTGAAAAGGAAAAAAATCTTTAAATAAGAATCTCAATATAAATTACTACATTTTATTTCAGAAAAAAATCAAGGATGGAGACCAGCATTACTAGATTTTTTATGATCTATGAAATTTGGTTGGATAAATAAATATTCAACATCCAATTATTCAACGATATGTCATATTATTATGTTAATTTATTTCAAAATAAAAGAAAAATTTGAATTAGTTTTATTACGCTACCCGCCAAATTTTAAATACGTACGAATTTACCTCTTTTTAAATGTAATTTTAATTAATACTATTAATTTGTTTGAAAAGAAGAAAAATCAATATTTCTAAAATTTGAGTTTCGCGTAACTAAGTATTACAAAATTGATTTGCAATGCGAGAGTCGATAACCATTTATAAAAATAAAAAAATTGATTTATCTTATTAAATGTGGGACTCATAACACACATCAACACAATTAGAACTGAATATCTAGAGTGTGACACAAAAGTGTATAGTCCGGTGAGTCTTAGATACACTCTTATATCATCTAAAATTTTAGATTGTGCCTAACTCAACTCTTAAAAAATCAACATCTAATACAAGACTCTTAACAAGGTTAAACACATATATATGCAAAATGAAACTTAATATACTTTATTAGTGTGAAATCACATCTTAATTAGGCCAATATAGGAGAGTATTAACAATTAACAATAGTCTAAAACCACCTTCACAAAAAAAAATAGCATAAAACCACAATGCTTTTTTTTTCTTTCTTGCTTATCTTTTGATGCAAAAGAGGCAAAATCTCTATATACTTTATCTAAGAGTGGCAGAACATACATGTTTTTTGTTTTCTTGTATTACTCAAAGAACCTTAACACATGAATTGATAAAACTTGTGTGTGAGGTAAGATTATGGTTGCTTGGGGCTTTGAAGAATCCAACATTCCCTGAGTTTGGCCATTCAGTAAAATTCCAAACACCAAATTATTTTAAACCAAAGTATTGAGAATGTAGGAATCTCGAGGAGGGTGGAGGTTCTAGGGGCTCGATATTTAATATTTATGATGGATTTGGTCACCCACTATATATCATGACCCACTACTAAGATCTCTCTTGTTTTTTTATTTTTTTTATTTTATACAATGCAAATTATTGTTAACTAGTGTTCTTCCAGTTATTAAATATTCTCTTCATCGTAAATTATAAGTCGTTTTTAAAAAAATTGTCCCAATTATCTTCTACTTTTCTAATTTTATTTTGTTCCAATTTTTTATCAGTTCTTCCATCATTTGATGGTGAATTTTTCAACCTATTGCATATAAACCTAATATTTTGAATAAGATTGGCCATTTACGAAATATTGACACAACATAATTTTATATTTAAAGAGAAGTTTGATGTGATCTGTAAGCACAACTCAGTTGGTAATTGTAAGGACAATATTATGTAGGAGTCGGGGTTCAAATCCTAGACTTCCCTGACCAAAATAAAAAGCTCGAGGTAAAACCTTTTTCATAAAATAATTAATAATATTTAATTAAAAAATGTTATATCTTAAAGTGTAATCATCATGATAGATGCAAATTTCATTGTGTATTTACATACAAACTATATAGTATTTCTGATTTATTTATGTATACATGGTCTCTCTAGTGTGTTGTAAATTGTAAAATGTTGTCATGACATTGGTAGAGGTTTGCTTTTTAGATTCCATACACCACTATCAGGCTGCCCCTCATTCCCCTAAATTTGTTCAAACATGGCAAATTTTTCAAAAGCAAAAGCTGTCACTCATCTCACTTTCTCTCCCTTTGCTTTTTGTATGATCACACTCATTTTTCTCTTAATCATGTTTCTTTCTTGCTCCCTTATCATGAAATCGGTCAATTAATACATTAGTTTAAGTCCCTCTCAAGCTGAAAAAAGGCCCAGGCTCAATTATAGTGGGAAATTATGATTTGATACTTGCACAATTAAAACAATATTTTAATTGTTGTCTAATAATTGTGTGAATTTTTAACAAGAATTTTCAATCAACTTCTAATTACAAATCTTGCATGAAGTATGTGACAAGGGATTCACACATTAAGGTACAAGGATACCCTCCCCTAAAAAAATAGTGCAAGGATACCCTAATCATTTAAGTGGATTTTAAGGCTTTGTTTGGGAGTTTAGAGGGGAGAGAGGGAAGGATTTTGGAGGTTTGAAATATAAAAGAAAATGGAGAAATATTTTACATTTTTGCAAAGAATATATTTTTAGAGAATGATAAATTAATGCTTATGATTAATATATTTTTTATTTTAAGAATATTAATAATATAAATTAAATTTGAATAATTCATATAAACCCTCCAAAACCCCGTTAAAACCCTCATCTAATATAATTTTTGAGTTTCTGAAATGAGGAGGATTTTGCATTATAATTTTTGAGTTTCTGAAATAAGGAGGATTTTGCATTATGAAGAAAAACAAACCCTCCAAAACCCTAATCTCCCAATTTCCTCTACTTTTTCTACTTTGTTCGCCCTTTTTGTAAACTCTTCCCTCCCTTCCTCTCCAAACTCGCAAACAAAGCACTCTTATATGAATCAAATGATCTTTCCCTCCAAACTCGCAAACAAGCGTTTGATTTGCTAAAAAATGAAAGACATGACAGAACAACTCCAGTTGTCCAGTGTTTGATTTGTAAAACTGTTTCAGGTACATGACAAACTGGAGGCAAGGGACAGTACAAAAATTGATATTTTTGTCCCTCACCAAACCACAACACAACTTTTTGTCCCATGTACAGGTTGTCTAAAATACCAAAATAGCTTTCGTCCCCCAAAAATCGTATAAAACAAAAAATTATTCAATGCCATAAAAATTTATCATGTGCTGTTCTGTAAAGTAGTTGTTGTTTTGCAAACCAAACGCATATATATTAATGCAATTCCAACAAAGGTTATTCTCTTATCAATGATTCCTAATATAATTCCATAAAGTTGTAAAGAATATCCGAACATGTAAGAATCAAGGAAAGAGAAGGAATTCAATACTCGATGGCATAAAGTTACGAAATTGAGGGAATAGATATTTACCAATGTGAAGGGGTTTGTTAGCTAGGTTATATTTTCAATTTGATTTTGACCATTTTGTAAGTAAGGTATTTATATGAAGACTGCTAGAGTTGAGAATTTCCAAAGGAATAGGTCTTAGGTAATGAAATTGGAAGTCTAACTCATCCTTAAAAACCAGTTCATAAGGTGATGATTGTCTCCTCTATATAAACTCTTATCAAGAGTCTTATCTATCCGATGTGGGACATGGATTTTTCCCAATACACCCCCGTCACGCCCAACACTCTTTGGGCTTTGGTGCGTGAATCGACTGTCACACCCAGCATCACTCTTTGGGCTTGGTGCGTGAATCGATAGGTGGCCCTTGAAATCGACAGGCTCTGATACCATAAGAAAATTGAAGGTCTAACTTTAGGTTGTTCGAGTGGACCAAAATATAATTCAGTTACTTAAGTCGCACTTGATCTTAATTTGAATTTAATGGAGATGAATTGATCATACATAATAGTTTATTAATTACTTAATATATTAAACTTTAACTCAAAACAATAGGTTTGACATGATTCTTCTATTAATCGATTAAAATCAGTTATTTTAATTGAATAATAGGCTAAAACTATAGTAACATAGTGTGATTCAAGATCTTCTTGGAAGCCTATCACACATCGGCTCAGAATCTTAGGGTTTCTTGGAAATTTAGGGTGTTACAATTTGATACACTCATTATTATAATTAAAAATCCACATTTTAGGTTCATTCAATAAATGATGTATGTGACGTTTATTAAAGAGTCTTGTTAACGAGTGCCCTCGGGGCACTCTTTAAGCATCCTATATTTAGTAATTATTCTTTTAAGAAGTCAACTATTACAATTTCCAATACATTCAATACACAACTTTTCATTAAATACTTACTATTTAAAGTGCTTAAAGAGTGCCTCGAGAGCACTCGTTAACATTTCCCTTTATTAAATGTCACATACATTATTTATTGAATGAATCTAAAATGTGAATTTTTGCTTATAACAGTGACAGGAAAGTGTATCTCTTATGGCATATTAAGAATAAATTATTAAAACTTAGCTCTTGCAACTTGACTCAATAAATTCATCATCCCAATTGAAAAACTCACAATAAAACTTAGTATCTAACTATATCAAAAGAACCATATTGTTGATATAACCATATTGGTCCATGGATTATTGTTGGTGTAAGTCTTATTTGGTCAATCCTCTAAGAAAAAAGGCTTATAGGTCAATGAGTTTTATGTTTAAACTTGATAATTGTTGCATGACTATTTATAATAAAACGATTGTGTTAAAGTGAAATTACTCATTCATTTTTTAAAAAACCCTAGTCATTTTAAACCCTAAATTTCACCCCTCTTTCTCTCTAAGTCTTCATCCGTATCAGCTAGCACTATGAGTGAAAGAATTATGTTCGTGTTGACTAAGTAGAAGTGTTGACATTTGAGCGATGCTCGTGATCAACCATCTCAGTTTCGACTAAAACGATGCCGCACTAGAAGAGTTAATTATTCGATCATTGATTCATCATTATTCATAATGGTCCGACTGAAGAGAAAATTTATATTCTGCTGTGAGTTTTATTGTTATGTATGATTGCAATTTCCTTTCAAATATAATCAAGATAAAACTTTAAAATAAGAACAGCCAAAGAAATATATACTGATATTCTTGTGTGTCTTAACTACATGCATATATGATTTTATCTCACAATGATAATTTATTCCTTCAATATGGAGGAAGAATAAAAGAGGAGAAAAGAACAATGAGAAAGGGGAAAGAAGATGAGGGGTGTGTTATATATTTAAAAGTGTTATATAAGACTAAATAATCTCCTTATAATGTTTACTATAGGGACCAATTTCTCTCTTACGCCCTTCTATATGACATGTGTAATGTCATATTATCATTATCACGATTAAAAAAATGCACACAAAACAGGTTGTGTCATACCTTTCACACAAGAACAAACATATTATTCTTCTGTTTATTTTTGTAGACTGAAAAATTCTTTTTTCTCAAAGATCAACTTTAAATTATGTGATTATTTTGAAGGGTGAAAATTAGACTTTCACTTTAAATTTAAATTAATAACAAAAATTTGAGATAAAACAATGAGGATCAATATAGAAGTAGCAAGGAAAGGAAGAAAAACAAATAGAAATATAAGAAAAGAACACTAAAAATAAGGACCTATTGATTCTTTTAAAAAAAAATATAAGGACCTATTGAAGAGACAAGGACATATTGAGGAGAATAGGAGATAACAGCTAGACTGTATTGTCCATTTCCCAAACATCACCTTCAACCACAAGGCAAAGGGACCATAACCTTTGATTAAATTTTAAGGTAACCCTCTATTTGTCTTTCTTGTTTTACCATGTATTTTCTTCACCCTTGTGGAAAAGCTACCATGTGTGAGATGAGATGTCACTTAGACTTAACACGTGGCATAAATTTTTATTAGTAGAACACGTGGCATATTGAGATTGGACAAAGGTTTTTTTTTAGATTGGACAAAGTTTTTTTTTGAGACGAAGATTGGACAAAGTTGATAATCTCTTTAAATCATGATGCACTAGTAGCATACTAGCTAGTAGCTATTGAGGGCATGCATTGGGTATTACGTTATCAACAAGGGTCTAAGAAATGTTCTATTTGTATGAAAATTTGGCCGTGAACGATCCACATGCATCTCTAGCTATCATGCTACCTATTGGAATTGGAATCTCAAAAATCATCATGGAAGTTACTACATATCTTCTTTTTTTGAGAAAAGTTTGTACAATATCGTTAGCTTTAGTTAAGTATATATGAGGTTTAGGATACATAAACTTTATTTTAGTAAATAAATAATAGTAAATATGAAAGACGATAAATGGGAAAGTCTATTATAAACTGTTTTAAGTTTTATTATTTGATAAAAAGTAAGGTCTAACTTAACATGCGGTCTGTCATAAGATTATTTTTTAAAACTGAACATGGTCTTTTGAAAACTTGATATGGTTTGTTAGCATATTTAAAAGTCTATTTCATATGAATATCTCTAAATAACAATGTGATATAAGTAAGCTTAACAAGTTTTTAATAATATATTTAAATGTGAAAAAAAATTGTATACCGGTTAGCTTAAATTATAAAAAGGTTAACAAATTTATAATTTAATTTAAAGTACAAAATATAATACTATGATATTAATAATAAATAATATTTTTCATATTTATTTAAGTAGACGGGCCTGGTAGACTTAATAGACTTTTTTTATGGCGTGTGGTCTGACATGTTTAGCAAAATAGGCTTTAGAAAAGCCTAAACCTTCTCTATTTAAGAATTTCTTTAGATATAACCTATTGTAGGTTAGGTCGTAGCCTCTAGTAGACCGATCTGACCTATTCTTATCCATAGTTGATATATCAGATGAGTTTATAGACAATAAATTAGTTCATATACAAACTGACTAGAATATCAGAAGTACCCCCAACAAGCCAAAGAAAAACAAAGATTGGAAACCACCAACTAAAATCCCCAAAAGAAACAGGGGAAGAAAAAAAAAAGCAAAGCCTCTAGACACCACTTTCTCCATTGTAAAAAGAACACCCACATCCAAGCAAGGGACGACCTAAAAGCCCTCCATTGAAGTGTCCAGCCCTAAGGGGAGATGAACCGAACCTACTACACTCAAGAACAGCGACACAAAGAAACAGAGAAAACATGCCACAAGACGCTGCTCAAAGGCACCCCCATAATACCCCTAGCATAGACAATCTTTCGGTTCTAACATAGAACTGGTTCCTCCATTCCCTCATAATGAAAACAGAGATGGTCGGTGTTCCTCCCAAAGACCAACACCACAAAGTGAATTGAATTTTATCAATCAATTACTCTTCATCAAAGCCCTATCGGAGAACACCAGGTCATTACGAGACAACTAGAGATTTATTGTAATAATAATACTTATTTTTTAATCGTACCATATGACTATATTCTTTTTAATCGACAAATATTATTAAAACACTTATGTATATCACTCTTAAATCATTATATTATGCTTTATATTATGATAATGGTAAATAAACCTATCTATGATCCGATGGACCGTATAAACACTTCATTTTCATTCTTTTTATTTTTTTGAAATATTCATTTTCAACCTTTTTTTAAGTTTGTTGTATAAGTTTGAGTATTTTCCATTATTAAACTTCACTTATGATTTTATCGACCTACTTTTTTTTAGTGGTGCGTTTTTTTACCTTTTTTTGGTTGTGGTTGGGGTTTGAACCTCGCACCTTGCATATATTATGCATTGTCCATACCAACTGAGTTAAGCTCACAAGGACGATGCATTTTTTTACCTACTAAAACAGGCATATACTTGAATTTTATTTTTTTTAAGTTGAACAATAAAAATGTTAAAACAATCAGATTTCCTTAGGCTAAATTTACTCTTGCACCAATGAATGGTGATCTTTGTTAAATCATAACAATTTGCATATCTTGTCCAAATTTTATCTACTTTTTGAAATTATTTAGCATGTGTTGGGAAATTTTGAGTTTTATTTGTTGCAACATGAATTGAGTTACAACTCCAATTTGTAGCTCATTTAAAATGGACTTCACTTGGGGGAAGCATTCCAAATTTTAACGCACAAAATACCAATTTACTAAGGATAGAAAAATATGACATGTAGTTGTACCAAAAAAAAAATGACATAGTAGTATTATTTTTTGACAGAAAGTAAAAGTAATTTTGTTTTGAAAAAAGAAGTAAAGGTAAATTATATTTCCAAAAGTTGAAACACAAAGATGGAGCAAACATGATAAGATAAAACGTTGATTGAGGGAACATCTTTTCCCATTTTCATCTTTTTCTTTTCTCCCTACCATTTCTAACTGTCCCATTTTCTTCACATTTTGTGAGAGTGATGTTTTAACGTTTACAAAAGATTCCAAACAACATAACTTTATACCTGTCTTGGCTGAACATTTCCTACACTATAATTCAGTTTGGTCCAATATTTGTCTTTAACTTCGTACCACTAAAAAATAATGATTTATTTTCCATAAAAAAATAAAATGGAAACAAAGATTTTCTCTCCTTTGGCCAATTCCACCTTCTTTCAACTATTGAAAGTGAATGATTTTGAAGATACTATGTTCGTAGATAAGAGGACGTTTGTTGTGTGTTCTTATAATAAAAAGATCATAATGTTGTTGTTTGTCACACTTGGTATATGTTTAGATTAGTCGTGAGCAAGGTCGTCTCAATCAAAATGGAGGTCCGGCTCTTATAGTAAAAATGAGCTCTAATAAAATAAAAACGCAAAACTTTTTAAAAGAACAAACTTCTATTTATATTGTAAATGACATCCATAAACATCAAAAATTGTAATTATTGTAACTAACATAAAAAATATTCATATTCTAATCAATAACATAGAAATTTTTGACTGTTCTTAGTCAATTTTGCAACGTTGAAGTTGAACTGACTAATAAAATTAAGAGATAATTAATGATTAATAAATAAAATTCCAAATTAACAAATTAGTAAAGAAGACAAATTAAATTTGCTCAAAAAAAAAAAGAAGACAAATTAATTAGAAATTATAAAATAAGAAAGAAAATGATGTGAGCAGTAATTTTTTTTTTTTTGGAAACAGCATAAAATTTCATTAAAAGCCTAGCACAAGAAGTGCTAAAGGCAAGAATTACAAAGGGCCAATACACCAAAACGCAGGCGACAAAGGCGGGGAAGAAAATAACAGCAGCTGAACCTACAAAACCCACACCAATATACCATAAAGCAGGCGACAAAGGTGGGAGTTGGACCTACAAAACCAAAGCCAATACACCATAATACAGGCGACAAAGGCAGAGAAGGAAAAACCATAGCTGATCTTACAAAAACCAATGCCAATACACCATAATGCAGGCGACAGAGGCATGGACAAAAAAACCACTGATCCCACTATACCCAACGCCAATACACCATAATACAGGCGACAAAGGCTAAGAAACAAGTAGGGGAGCACAACATCAACTGGGACCGATGAGCAAAAAACAGACCGCACAGCTGCTAGCACCAGCAGCAAACAGCCCGCACTTCCAAAAAAACACCAGCTAGAACAGACCTGTAAACACCCCAGCTGCTGAAAAGAGATCCCTCACCACGAAGCGCCAATCAACGCCTCCTAAGCAAGCACTCCTGTGGGTTCCAACACCACTCGTAGAAAAGACAAGATGCGATTCGGAGTCTATTCAAAGCCCAACACCAAGACAACGCCTTGACCTCGTCCACCAATTCGTCTACATGCTTAAATTGGTTTTGGAAGATCCTCGCATTTCTTTCCTTCCACATCGTCCATATAACGGCGTGCCAAATCAACCAAAAAGCCTTCTTTAACCGCCTCGGATTAGCCTCATCACTCCAACAAGCAAAATGCACATATAGATTTTGCGGAGTCATAAGATTAACACCTAACCAATCAAAAACCAAATGCCAAAACAACCAAGCCGCATCGCAATGCAAAAATAAATGAGTAGTTGTTTCCTCCTTATGACCACACATGACGCAATTCCGGAGGTCCTCTTGGGCTAAGACACGTCGCAACACAAGATTTGACCGCGTAGGAATACGATCAAGAAGTGCCATCCAAGATAATGCAACCACCTTTGAAGGAGTCGAGCTTTTCCAAATATCCCCAAAAACTCTCTCCTCAAAAGCACTCAAACCAACCTCCAATAGAACGATACCCTCTAGAACTCTATAACAAGAGTTAACCGAGAAAAGACCTCCATCATCCGGCGTCCACCACCATTTATCATTATCCTCCCCCAAAGTGAAGCCTTCTAGGAGAGCCAACAAGTTTGCAATTAAATTGTGTTCCCAAGGAAAAGGTTCCCTCCTCCAACCAAAGTTCCATGTGACCGATCCATCCATTGAATTACACAAATCCCCTATCTTGGCATTCTTGAACGATGAGATATTGAAAAGCCTCGGAAAAATAGTAGCTAATGGTTGATCGTCAATCCACCTATCAAGCCAAAAGCTTGTTCCTCTTCCATTTGATACCCTCCGCACCACCTTATCGGTGAACCAATTACCACCCAAGCTTCCTTCTAGCTTTGACAAATCCTTCCACCAAATGGAAGAGAACCGCGGCCATCTATATCCCTCCACCAGAGAGAACCCGGAAATTGAATCCCCATACTTTTCTCTCAACACCACTTTCCAAAGGGGCGTTTCTTCTTGAAGGAGGCGCCACTTCCACTTAGCCACAAGACTCAAATTAACCAATCTTACATCTCGCACATCCAAACCACCCTTCCTTCTAGGAGAACAAACCCTCCTCCAATTTACCCAACAAATCTTCCGACCTCCTCTCGCACCTCCCCAAAGAAAATTCCTTTGAATACGGATAACCTCTTTCACCACCTTCGCCGGAATTTTCAAATAAGACAAATAAAAAATTGGAATAGCGTTCAAAACCGAATTAAGGAGGACGATTCTACCTCCAAGGCTCACATACTTACTCCCCCAAGAATTAAGCCTATTCTTTAATTTCATCAATATAGGCTCCCAAGTAGAAACCTTTTTAGGATTGGCTCCCACCGGCAAGCCTAAGTAGTTAAACGGAATACTTCCCTCTCTACAATGCAAAAACCGGCAAGCCGCCTCCATGAAATCTCTGAACAATTACCAAGTGCCTAAAGAGCAATTCTCAACAAGTGATTGAGTGATCATCATTGATAAAAAAATTTGAAGCCCTAATCTTATATTTAAAATCTAAAGCCTTATTTTATAAGGACTAGAAACAAATTTAGACTCATTTTATAATTTTATGATTTCATCGTGATGTCAAATATGCACTAAGTGAAAACAAACAAACCATCACTCTAATATTTTTGAAGGAGAGAGAGTGTGCCTATGTATTGATATATCACTTTCAAAATATGCTGGCTATGGACACACTGAACCTCATAATGCTTATGTATCTACTGAAATTGTACAATGAGGATGTCACAAACGACAATTCAACTCAGTGAAGGATGTCAGAAATACATCTTTTTGAGAAAATTGAAATTTGATGTAGTTGCAAAATTATTAAGCTCACGAGACATTTTTCTAACCACTAGATTTTCTACATTGGAGGGAACAAAAGAACACATTAATTGTTTTGTCAATGTCATCTATGTTTGTTAATTATAAGGTTTCTTTGTCTCCACGAACATAAAGGATAAGGTTAATTTGCCATGAATTTTGTTATGAAGAATGAAGCATAAAATGCTGAGCTAAAATTGGATTCAAAAGATAAAGATCACACACGCATGCTAGCTTCTTGCAAAAGCACATTTTACAACACTATTTTAAGTGCTTTTGAATTGAGTTACTTTAATTCACGCATGTTATTGAGAAATAAGCACATGCTTTGGACTTTGGTCCCCCTCCCTTTTCTTTTCTTCTCTTCCTCAATGGTTTTTCTTTTGGCTTAGATGAGATCCAATGACCCTTTTAGCCTCATGATACAAGATTAACCCTATGTTTGGATTTTGAGAAAATTGTATTTATGCCTTTGGAAAAATTGCACATTATCATTTGGCTCTATTCTTCTTTTGACGAATGAAGTCACCATTGTTTTTAGAACAATTTATTGTTTAACTCGTCTTTACATAAATATAAATCACTTTACATTCAACTTATTTTTATGTAAAATAAATTTTATAATATCTACTCGTCATATAATCTGAAACAGTACAATACCCATCGGAAAAAAATCAGGGAGAGTATAACTGTTTAAATTTATTTTTTTACAATTATTTCTCATCTTGTAAATACCAAAAAACACTTGAGATCACTCAAGTCTAAATGGGCCCTAAAATTACATTCAAACATTCTCTAAAAGTACATGGGTTGCTTTTCACACCTATTGATAGACTTGTGCGTATTTTTTGTGTCAAAATGGATTAGTTTTTCTTACATTTTTTTATGGGCTAGGATATCAAGAAAATATATCAACCTAACCAACACAAAATTACATTAAAGAGTTAAAAAATGAAGTTAAAATTCATTGATTAATGAATTAAATGAAAACTACATCACATAGTCCTATAGGACCGGAGTGTTTTATTATTTACATGACTCCTAAAGAGGAGTACCATACATGAAAGAAAAATTTAAAACAAAAAAAAAGGCACTTTTTAACATGTAATTTAAAATGCCCTTAAAAAAAAAAGAAGCAATGTTGAATATATCACTAATTGAAAGTTGATAGATTAATCACGATCCATCAAACATAATCAGTTCTTGTTATTTGTTGAATCCTTAACTGCATCAACAGCTCCTTGAGCCTTTGCTTGCATCTGCTGACCGGTCTACACATAATAAAAAATATACGCAACATTTTTACATTTAGGCCATGAATTTGTGCTATTAGTCTAATTCATACAATGTATTAATTTTGTAAACAATAAATTGTTACCTCTTGCAATGATTCTCTGGCAGACTGAGCAGCATTGCTAGCCTTCTCCATCAAGTTGCTAGTCTTTTCCTATAATCAACATAAAAAATATTTGTGATTAATAGGTTAATATATAAAATTGATTGTATTAATATCTATAAGTATCTTCCTCCAATCTTAAATATAAGCAAAATTAACTAACTTGAATTTATTTAAATACAATTCATTCTCAATCTCAAAAAAATAGACATTCTCAAAATTAAAATGTCTTTCATGAAAAACATGTTTTATGATAATAAAAGAGTCATATTGGAAAGTAAAAATTACAATAAATAAGTTATATTTGAGAAATGACATAATTTTTTTTGTTAAACTTACTTGTATTTAATATCATTAAACATGATGTAACCAAACATACCAATCACTAAACATGAATATACTTGAAAAGTATATATAAGAAGAGAAGGGAAACCTGGGTTTGTCCCTTGGCCTGTCCAGCATTGTAGCTTGCCTGGTTAGAGTCCATCTTGTCTTGTGAATATGAAATTAATCAACTGAATATATTGAAGATTATAAGAAATAATTGAATGAAAGATTAATGTTGTGATTAATGTTGAGAATTAACTGTATATATATGCAAAGTTTCCTATGGATTTTGCACTACTTGCGGTTCTTTGTGGTAGTGTTGAAGATGATGTGCTATTTTGGGGGAGTATATGTGAGAAAGACGTACAATGTGTGAACCAGGAAAACTTCCATTTACTATTTTCAAGGATGTGTGAACCACCCCATGCAAAACAAATGTACAATGTTTGTGCAAAAATATATTTACATAAATTAAAAAAAATAATCACCATCACTTTGAAATATGTCTGGAGTTTGGAACAATGTTTGATAAATGTGATTTGGAATCGTTTTATACTAAATTTTAGGAAAACTAATTTGTTTAAAATTGAGATTTTTTTTTCTTAACCCTCTATTTTGGACGGGGGGATGTGTAATTCGGAATCAAAGAAGTAAAGGGTAATGACTATTTCATCTAGCATCAAACAATAACTTGACCTAAACTTAATTACCCCACGGTGTAGCTCAAGTGATTGAGTAAGACATCCAAAATGGTTGAGAATGAAGTTCAACGTTTAAATCTTAGCTCCTATGATAAAACGAGTGAATAGAGAATTTCGTCTTTGAATATGTGACCATCAATCAACTTCGTCTCTGAATTTTTTGAAATACTCAAATTGTTTCTCAATTTACTTCATGTTTATCAAAAGTTTCCCGATCAATTTTCAACATCATGCAGACTAATTATAAAATAAATTATAGTAAATTCATCAAAAAAAATTCAGAGAGGAAGTTGAAAATTGATGGGAATAGGAGCTTTATGATGCATAATGTTGCATAATGTTGAAAATTGATTGACTGACTATTAAATTGTGATAAATTTTTCCCATCAAAAAATTGTGATGAAAGTGTGAAGTTTCCTGATCAATAGATTCATCACACTTTAAATGGATATTGAAAATTAATAGTCAAATAGTGATGAAGTTTCCCGATCAATTTTCAACATTAGTCAAATTATTTTTATGATGTGCACTCTAAAATATTGATGTGTCGATCCATGTCACCCTCCACGTGTGGAGGGACCAATTTAATAGTGAAATGTAATAGAGACCAATTTGATAGTTAAATTTGATATCATAAAAATAAATTATAATAAATTCATCAAAAAAAACCTCATCACTTTGTCAAATATCCAACACTTCACGAATAATTCATCTTCTCTCTTTTCTCTCATCAATCAATCTAACCGTAAACTTTAACCTCATCACACTTTAAAATAAAAGACTCAAATCTTGATCATCTTTCATCAATCAATAGATCTTTTATAATGAGGGAGAAATTGAGATCTTAAAAAGAAGTGGGAGGGAAATTGAAAGATACTGGAGGGACAAAGTGAGCAAGATGGAAATTAAACAAATGTAGTGGCCACTCACTATCTTTATATGGGGATGGAGAGCTCACTTGGTTGAGCTAAGAAATTAAAATAGTTAAGAAGTTAAAGATTTAGGGTTTGAATCCAGACAAGGGAGAAAATATTAATATAACAATTAACGTATTACTCCTTCAATTTCATTTTAATTGTTGATTTATGCTTGTAATAGGGATGGGAATAGGTCAGGACGACATACAAGGGACTTCAACTTAGCCTACGACAGGTCGGGTCAAACCATGTTTTTTCCTTAACTAAAGAAAACCTAGGCTTTTAAAGAGAAGACCTTATATTTTGTATTTTGAATTAAAATATAAATTGTTAACTTTTTCAGTAATTTAAACTTATTAGTATACATTAATTTTTCGTATATTGAAATGTATTATTATAAACTATAATTTAAATATGATACAATATATATAGTTAGATCACATTGCTTATTTAAATAGAAAATTGCTCTTCTCCCAACAAAAAACGCTCCCTCCCATACAAACTTACCAAAATACCCCCGGCATGAGTTAGCTCGCACTCAATAAGCTGAAATATAACCTACATGAGTTAACTCACGCTAGGTTATAACCCCAACATGAGTTAACTTGCGTTGCGGTTATAACCTACTTGAGTTAACTCACGTTGGGGTTATAACTTACATGAGTTAACTCACGCTAGGTTATAACCTGCGTGAGTTAACTCACGTTGACTTAAGTCATGTGTCAAGTGTGACTTAAGTCACGCTAGGTTATACACCTGCGTGAGTTAACTCACGCGGGGGTACTTTGGTCAATTTATATGGGAATGAGTGTTTTTTGTTGGGAGAAGAGCAATTTTCATTTAAATATGGTGATATAGTCTTTTAAACAGGTTATCAGATCATATCAGGCTTTCAAAAGGTCAGACCCATGATTAAAAAGTAAGTCTAAGATAGATTGCAAACCAGACTTATGCCTTAAAAAAATTGACAAGTAAGACTTAGGTCTTGCAAAGTCTAGCTCAACCGAGCATATTCCCACCCCTTGTTGTAAATGCTTCTTAAAAATGATTAGTTGAGGTGATTTCAATGGTAAAATTAATATCATTGACTAAAACACACTTATTAATTGTAGTTAGTGAAATAGTAAAGTGAAGTGAAATTCAATAAATAAAGGTATATTAATGGAATTAAAATATTAAATGTTGCATTCATATTTCAAAGTGACAATTATTTTAAGACAAAAAAAATTGTTAAAGTAACAGTAAAATGATTTAGTATCTTTATATAAAAATGAGAACAAGTGAGTAAAATTTATCGAATTAGTATCTTGTAATATATTTTAGAGTGACAAATATTTTAAGATAGAGAAAAAATTGTTAAAATAACGGTAAAATGACTTAGTATCTTTGCAATTGTAAAATGAGACCAAGTGAGTAAAATTTAGGGATGGCAAAATGGGTTGAATCCGTCGGGTTGGCTCATTTAACCTGCCATTTTAGCGGGGTGGGTTGAGATTTTGAACCTGCCACAAGTAGGGTGCCCAGCCCGCTCCGTCTAACCCGCTAAAAAACGGGTTGGCGATGGGGCGGACTTATTGGGAAAAAAAATCAATTATTGATAACTCATGGAGTTTTTATTTTCAATATCTTATTGATTTATTATAGAATTTTAGAAGATGTAATTTATATGTTTGAGTAATTATTTTCATATTTTTAGTGGAGTCATTAGTTATATATTTAGATTTCTTTAAATTGGTTTTAAATTTATACATTATTCTATTGTTTATGTGAAGATTTTAATTAATATTTTTTTAAAAAAACATTGATGGGTCAACCCGCCAGTTTGCCATATAACGAGGCGGGGTGAACCCTATTTCTCGAGTTGGCTCTGCCCCGCTTCGCCCCTTTTTAAACGGATTATTGATAGGGCAAGGCTGGATGGGACGGGTTGGCCCTTTTTGCCATCCCTAGTAAAATTTGTCATTAAAAAAGACTTAGTATCTTTATATAAAAATACGATGACTAATTTATGGGATTTGTGAACAAGATTGATTCAACGATATTTTATCAACATTCACTTCAGTGATACTTATACAACAAGATGAAGTAAATTTATTTTTTTTTTGTCAAGAAGATGAAGTAATTTTACAAAGAATAAAAATGAAAAGCTGCTTGAAATACATTTTGAAATATACCTATCAAGTGCCCCTTCATATTCTTACTACATTTTTTTTTATTTCAAATGCTAAAATTTGTTTCAAACGCCAAATTTTAATTGTTGAGAAATATTAACCGGTGGCCTGGAATATTAGTTAAGGAACTCAATATAGAAATATTGCATTAGAAAGTGCAGAAAAACCATGTTTTAACTTTTTGAAATTCAAGAATTTGTTGTTTAAATGAAAATTCCTACTTTTAACTTTCTTAACTAGTGTCCGCGGAAGTGGTTAGCACGACCTTTAATTGTGTTCGTCAATCATGATTTTCCTCCAAATGCAAATTAAAAGAAAGATAATATGCAATCGGAAATCAAGTCCCCTCTAGATTAGGGTGGAAACATGTCAGGCCACCTAATTAAAGCCTAATTAATCAGGGCCTTACAGTCTAGCTTAATTAAAGTCTAGTTTGACCCATCTCGTTTAATAAAAAGTTCATGTTCAAGCTTTTTATAAAGCCTATTTAATTAAATAGGTCAGGCTAAGACTTAAAAAAAAGCCTATTAAGCTTTTTATATATATTGTTGAAGTTTTTTTTCTTAAACTCAAGCTTTCATATGATTTGGTTATTTAGTAGCAGATATATTGGTGAGATTAGACTTTCGTAAGATTTCATTATTTAGTAGCAGACTTATCCGTGTGCTTTAGAATTTCATAAGTTTTGGCTTATTTAGTAGTAGGTTTATAGGTGGTGGTAGGTCTTGGTATAAAATAGGGTTTTAAATAGGCTTTCTGATTTTTATCAGACCTTTAAAACTGATAGGTCACACCTTGAAAATGAGCTTATGACGGGTAATAGGTCAGGCTCAAACCTATTATTTTTGAAATAGCTAGTCAGGCTTAGGTCTTACAAAGTCCGATCCGACCTAACCCATTTTCACTCCTACCTCTATGTTCATACTCCTTTTTATCTTTGAGTGAGCTACAAAAAGAGTAGACAAAGGTGAAAAATAAGATGTAATTGTTAGAGAGAGTATTAGAAAGAGAGAGTTCATAACCCTTTCCATCTTTATAATATGCTTATAAATTTTCATGCTATCGTAGAAAAACACTAGCAATATGATCGACAAGGTTAACAATGTTGCTCAATCCGCAAAGGAAACCACGCAAGAGGTTTTTAGTTTTAATTTTTATTTTTTTTTAACAAAAGGTTTTTAGTTTTAATTAATTATCATTATTGAATCTTTCCTACGCAATCATACAATCTAGCTAGACTGTCAAATTAGTACTGGACGACCGACTTTTGAACTTAGATAAATTGAATTTAAAATATAAGATCAAATTGTGACTCGTCTAATCTTAGTAAGATTCTAATAGAAAACTACATGATCATGTAAAGATGAGGAAATTTCAATTCTAATAACCGTGATATACTATATGATTTCCAAGAAATGATGTTAACAATTTTGTTATTTATAATTATAATTACTGATCTGTTTTCATAAAATGAACCCTTTATAGGTAATATTTATAGGGTTTTTCTATCATATGTAACATTGAGCTGCTTTTGCATAGAAGAATGCAACATGGATGAACTAATTATTGCACTATAGTTAGTTAGAGTGTTTGAGAAGTTTGGTTAGAGTTAATTACTCCAATTAATCTTAATATAAAGGAACATTCATTGCACATTTATATTATCTTATCAATCTAATTCAATATGAAACACAAGGATTATTATCATCTGATGTAGTCTAGTTGACCAGGATACTCGGCTCTCACCCAAGAGACCCGGGTTCAAAATATTACATTTCGTCTATATACCAAAAAAAAATTATTACATTCATTTCCAAATTGGTATTCAAAATATACACACATGTAAGTTTTTAACTGATATCCTTTAGTATTGCATTACAATTTACGCACTTGATTAACTAAACCTCTTATATGTAGTTGTCTATCCATATGTGATGATTGTGGTTATAACTTAATAGGAAGCACTCTAAGTAACATCGAAAATTGACCAAACTAGACATTGAACCGTTGAAAACTTTCGATCATGGCTCAAGTGTTTTAAATCAAAAAGAAAGAAAAGTATAAAACAATAATGAAACAATATTCGAAAATCAATAATTTAAAGTTAACGTCCACGAGTCTTAGTTCAATTGAAGAAAAAAAATGCCAAAATTGTAAACTAGGCATCATGATTGGAATTTGAATCCTGACTCCTCCATTATATGGATAATTTCTACAGTGACTACTGTCATTTCCTTTATCCCAAACAAAACTTATTGAAAATTGACATAGACATGATCCATCAAACATAATTAGTTCTTGTTTGTAGAATCCTTCGTAGAATCAACAGCTCCTTGAACCTTTGCTTGCATCTGCTGTCCAGTCTACACATAATAAAAAAAAATATAGGCAACATTTTTACATTTAGAGGCCATGAATTTTTGCTATAAATCTATATCATACAATATATTATTTTTTTAACTACAAATTGCTACCTCTTGCATTGATTCTTTGGCAGACTGAGCAGCATTGCTAGCCTTGTCCATCATGTTGCTAGCCTTTTCCTATTATCCACAAAAAAAAAAAGGTTATTATACAAAATTGAGTGCATTAATATTTAGATATATTTCTTTCTCGGAGATTAATTATAAACAAAATTCACTAACTTTAATTTATTAAATTTTTTTGTTACATAAAACTAATTCTTGACCTCTTCAAAAAAATAGACATTCTCAATAAAAAAAATTCATGAATACTTAACTTTTGAAAATAGGATAATCATATTGGAAAGTAAAAATTACATAAACAAGGGATATTTTAGAAATGACATAAAACAATTGTTAAACTTTCGTATATTTAAAATCACTAAACATGAATATATTTTTTCTTATATTTGAAAACGGAGAAGAGAAGAGAAACCTGGGTTTGTCCCTTGGCCTGTCCAGCATTGTAGCTTGCCTGGTTAGAGTCCATCTTATTGTCTTGTGAATATAAAATTAATCAACTGAAGGAATTGAAGATTATAAGAAATAATTGAATGAAAGATTAATGTTGTGATTAATGTTGAGAGTTAACTGTATATATAGGCAAAGTTTCCTATGGATTTTGCACTACTTGCGGTTCTTTTACTCAATTTATTTAGGTCACGTGCCACTAACATTTTCTTTGTGGTAGTGTTGAAGATGTTGTGCTATTTTTGCGAAGTGTATGTGAGAGAGATGTACCAGTTGACCAGGAAAACTTCCATTTACTATTTTCAAAGTTATCATTTGTGAACCACATGCAAAACAAAAGTAGAAAGTTTGTGCAAAAATATATTTTATCAATAAATATATATTATGCATCACTCTTGAAATATGTTTGGAGTTTGGATCAATGTTTGATAACTGTGATTTGGAATCATTTATACTAAATTTTAGGAAAACTAATTTGTTTAAAATTGAGATTTTTTTTCTTAACCCTCTAATTTGGATGTGGCATGTGTAATTTGGAAATCAAAGAAGTCAGGCATGGGTAATGACTATTTAAAAGTTGTTGTTCACACTTCAGTATTTGCTATGAAAAATTAGGAATGTACATATTTACCCCCATCAGCAACTAATTGTCGCTACATGCATGTACACTTAAAAAAGTGACACATCGGCAGCTAATTGCGCGGAACAAGGCATATCGGCAGTTAACTGCTGTCGGGTAAGTTTTTTAGCAATCTCAAAACTAGGAACAACAACTTTCTGACTATTTTATCTAGGATCAAACATAAATTTGACTTAAACTTAATTACCTTATGATGTAGCTCAAGTGATTGAGCTAACACATCTAAAAAGGTTGAGAATGAGGTTCAAGGATCAAATCCTAGCTCCTATAATAAAATGAGAGAATAGAGAACTTCGTTCTTGAATATGTGACCATCAATCAACTTCGTCTCTAAATTTTTTGAAATAGTCTAATTGTTTCTCATTTTACTTCATGTTTATCAAATAAGTTTCTCGATCCATTTTGAACATTACCTACGCACATTGATGTGTACTGTAAAGTACGGATGTTTTGATCCACGTTACCCCCACATGTTTATCAAATAAGTTTCTCGATCAATTTTAAATATTACACACATTAATGTGTAACGTAAAATACGGATGTGTCGATCAATTTCTCTCTCATTTTGGAAAATCTTGATTGATGAATAATGATAAAGGTTTGAGTTTTTTATTTGGAGATTTGATGTTGTTGGGGTGTATGGATAGATTGATGGATGAAAGAGAATGGGAGAAGATGTTTTTTTTTCAAGAAGTTCTAAGTTTAGTGATAAAGTTATGAGTTTATTTTTTGCTGAATTTTGGATGATGAAAATTTAACTAAAAAATTTGTTACTTTAAAATTTCACAATCAAATTGGTTTCCATTAAATTTCACTATCATATTTGTCGCTATGTATGTGGGAGGTGACATGGACTGACACATCAACATTTAATAGTGCAAGTCCACGTGTCTAACATATGGACTTGACATTGGGATTTATTTGATAGACGTGAAGTAAATCAAGAGATATTTTGAAAAGGCCAGAACCAAGTTGAGCGATAATCACAAATTCAAGGAAGAGGTAGCCTATTCACTCAAGATAATACACTAACAAGGAACATTTACCTATAAAACTAGTTTTCATTCGGTTATTTAAGCTCAATGTTTTTTTACTTTCTTAAAATTATTCATCGTAATTAGCTTTTTAGATATGTTATGAGACTAATCTTCGAGTCGATAATATGACATTCAATTTTTTCAATTTGGTTGGTCTGGCTCTCAAATGGACGACTCTAGAAATTAAACTTTTTGAGTTGTACACTTAAATTAGTCTTTCGATTTTATTTTAAAACAAGAGATTTTCAAAACTTCAATGTTTAATTAATTATTTTTTCAAAGATAACTTTAATAACTGGGGAGATAATTTCAAAAAAATTTAATGCAATTAATAATTTATTAGAGAATAAAATACAAACAGTTTGTTTAAGTGCATATCGTTCAACAATGTTTTAATCTATGCTGTATCCCTTAAACATCAAGAGAATAGAGGGACTAGTCTTTATGAACATTTTTTTTTTCTAACACTCTCTCAAACACCCACTCCTGATTAAGTGAAAACTATTGGGTCTCACACTTTGAAATTAGATGTCACATAAATTTTCATCTAGTAAGAGAATGATCGTTAGAAAGAATATTACTCTCCCCGTTCCTTTTAAAGTGTCGTTTTAGAATATATTTTTTTTACAAAAGTGTCGTTTTAGAATATTAACACCAAAACAGAGACGTGTATTTTTGCATATTTTCTTCCTATTATACCCTCATTTTAATCCACCAATATATTCCTATTTTTTTGTACACACTTTCTCTTTTCAATAAATTTAATATGTTATCTTTCGCTCGTAACAAACATTTGTTAGTTACTATCTTTTTCACCAACAAATTCCTTTTATTTTTGAACACATTCTCTCTCTCTCTCTCATAACAAACAATTGTCAATTTTCTAAATATTGTTATTCTATCTTGTCAAACGAGTCTTCAACTATTTCTCTCTCTTCACCTCCCATCAGCCATTCCAATGAGTCTTCACTCTTTCTTCCTTTTGAACATTTATGTAGTCCTTTATTTTATTTTTATCTCAAATATGTTCTTTTACTTTGCACTTGAAATTTTTAACAATTACTACTCATCTTATTTATAGAATTTTAACTATTCATGGAACCATTATTATATGTAACAAAATTTTGTTTAAATTTTAAGATAACAAGAAACAAACTTTGTTTAAAATAAACAAAAAACTTTTTTAAAAAAAAACAAACTTTAGTTTTCCAAATATATAGCATTAATTAGTTTTATTGAAAAAAGATAAGAGTAATTGACAAAGGGTATAATTGACAAATCATACCCTTAAAAATACCAAAATGACAGTTAAATAAAGACGAAAAATCCGCACTAAAACGACACTTAAAAAGGAACGGAGGAGTAAAAAGAGTGTTTGCATGATTCATAGTCTTTATAATATGCTTACAAATTTCCATGCTATTGTAGGAAAAGGCTAGCAACGCTGCTCAATCCGCAAAGGAAACCATGCAAGAGGTTTTTAGTTTTAATTAATTATCAATATTTAATATTTTATTTAAATCTTTACGAGAAAAAAAAAATCATATATTTGACGCAATCATACAATCTAAATTGTCAAATTATTATTGGACGACCGACTTTTCAATTTGATAAACTGAATCCAAAATATGAATTCAAATTGTGACTTGTCTATCTAATCTTAATAAGAAGATTCAGATAGAAAATCGCATGATCATGTAAAGATGAGGCAATTTAAATGCTACTAACCGTGATATACTTGCAAGAAATAGTGTTAACAATTTTTTTATTTATATTTACTGATTTATTTTTATGATCATGTATAAGTGATATTTTGTTTTGTTGTGTATAGGCTTGGCATTGCTGATGCCGAGAAGAATTCAAGATTTGGTTTCCCTTAAATAAAATGTTCACGGCTGATTCATTTATTTTGCAAGAACGTTTTATTTTAAATGTAATAGTATAACGTTTGTATTAGTGAGTGGATTCAAGTTTCATATTTGAATGGAAAAGAAATTTAATACTTTGCAAGAACGTTTTATTTTAAATGTAATAGTATAACGTTTGTATTAGTGAGTGGATTCAAGTTTCATATTTGAATGGAAAAGAAATTTAATACATAGTCCACGACTCCTAACTCAAATGGTAAAAATGTCAAAATCGTTTAGGCCGTCATAACTGATGTTTGAACCCCAACATTTTCCATTTCGTCTTTATACCAAAAACGAAATTATTACATTCATTACCAAATTGGTATCCCAAATCTACACACATGTAAGTATAATTGTTATCCTTCAGTATTGCATTATAATTTATGTACATGATTAATTAAGCCTCTTATATGTAGTTGAATATCCATATGTGATGATTCTGATTATAACTTAATCGAAAGCACACTAATTAACACCAAAAAGCGATTGAACTAGGCATTGAACCGTTGAGAACTCTCGATCATGGTACAAATTGTTTTATCTAGAAAGAAAGAAAAGTATAAAACAATAAAATGAAACGATATTCAAAATCAATAATTAAAATTAGCGTCCACAAGTCTTAGTTCAACCTAAAAAAATACTAAAATTGTAGACTAGACATCATGATCGGAGTTCAAACCCCGACTCCTCCATTATGTGGATAAATTCTAAAGTGATTATTTTCATTTCCTCTTTTCAAAAAAACTTATTGAAAGTTGACATAGACATGATCCATCCAACATAATTAGTTCTTGTTTGTAGAATCCTTCACAGAATCAACAGCTCCTTGAGCCTTTGCCTGCATTTGCTGACCAGTCTATACATAATAAAATAAAAGATATAAGAACATTTTTAAATTTAGGCCACGAATTTTTGCTATATATATTAAACTACAAATTACTACCTCTTGCATTGATTCTTTGGCAGACTGAGCAGCATTGCTAGCCTTGTCCATCATGTTGCTAGCCTTTTCCTATTATCCACACACAAAAAATATTAGGTTATTGTAGAAAATTGAGTACATTAATATTAAGATATATTTCTTCATTGGAGATGAATTATAAGCCAAATTCAATAACTTTAATTTATTAAAATTATTTGTTAAATACAAGTAATTCTAGATCTCATAAAAAAATAGACATTCTCAATAACTTATTTCATGAAAACTTGCTTTATGAAAATAAAAGAGTCATATTGGAAAGCAAAAATTACATTAAATAAGGGATATTTTAGAAATGACATAAAACAATTGTTAAACTTTCTTGTATTTAAAATCACTAAACATGATTTTTTCTTATATTTGAAAAAGGGAAAAGATATCAGAGAAGAGAAGGGAAACCTGGGTTTGGCCCTTGGCCTGTCCAGCATTGTAGCTTGCATTGTTAGAGTCCATCTTGTCTTGTGAATATGAAATTAATCAACTGAATGAATTGAAGATTATGAGAAATAATTGAATGAATAGATTAATGTTGTGATTAATGTTGAGATTTAACTGTATATATATAGGCAAAGTTTCCTATGGATTTTGCACTACTTGCGGTTCTTTTACTCAATTTATTTTAGCCACGTGCCACTAACATTTTCTTTGTAGTAGTGTTGAAGATGTGCTATTTTGGGGAATATATGTGAGACAGATGTAGATTAGGTGACCAGGAAAACTTCCATTTACTATTTTCAAAGGTTATCATTTGTGCACCACATGCAAAACAAATGTACAATGTTTGTGCAATATATTTTCAATAAATTAACAAAAAATAATAATTATGTATCACTTTTAAAATGTGTTTGGATTTTGCTCAAGTGATTGAGTTAAAACATCTAAGGTAATGAGGTTTAACGTTCAAATCTTAGCTACTAAGGTAATACAAGTGAATAGATAAATTTGTTTTTTATTTACCATCAATCTACTTTGTCTTTAAAATTATTGAGAAACTTAAATAGTCTTTAAATTTGTTTCATTTCTATCAAATGAGTCCCTCCATCAATTTCAAACGTTAGACAGACCGACGTATACGATAAAATAGTAATGTGTCTATCCATGTCACCTCCCACATATGATCAATATAATAATGAAATTTAACATGAACCAAATTGAGAGTTAATTTGACCTCACAAAAAACTCATTACTTGCTCAAATATTAAAACAGCATGAAAATTAATCTTCTCTTTTTTCTCATCAATCAACCTAACAATTTCAACCCACGAACTCCCAGATCAAAAACTCAATATTTATCATCTCTCATCAATCTATGAATCTTTTATAATGAGGGAGAAATTTAGATCTTAAAAAGCTTGAGGGAAATTGAAAGAAGCTAGAGTGACAAAGTGAACAAGATGGAAATAAAAGCAGAAATGTAACATCCCGCTAAATTTTCATGAAGCTGCAGAATCAGTTGAACGAGTTACAAAAGAAGTAATTATGAAGGGTTAAGTATAACGGAGAATATTTAAGCTTTAGTGTGGTTTAGCAAAACTTTTACTAAAAAGGGTAAAGTGGTAGTTGGTGTTTAAGGCTATAAAAGGGCCAAGGCCTCACTCTTCCATCATTTCCTCTAAGACACACTCTCTCTCTCTCTCTCTAAAACAAAATTTTCTCCTCCTTCTCTCTTCTGTCTCTCTCGGCCTTCATCCCTCCCTCACCATTCCTTCAATTTCTCCATCAAAACAAGTGACAACTCAACATGAAAATAAATCAACTTAATCCTTATAACAATTGAGCCTTAATGCAAGCTTAGTCCTTCTCTTCTCTTCCCTCTCTCTGTCGAGCTCTCACCTTCCACTTTTCTTTGGCAACTTGAAGAATTGATAAGCAAGTATCATTGCATGTGTGATTAGAGTGTTGATTGTGGGTTAATTGGTATTTAGAAGCAAAGATGCAGCAATATAGTTTGAAATTTGGGTTTGGGTGTTAAGCAACAACTTGAAGGAAAGGCTGAAATATAAGCTATTAGGTTGTAATTGTTGTTGGTTGGATGAAACCCGAATTTGGGACAGGGCTCCACTAAAATGGTAAGAACTCTCTCCCTTTAACTCTGAATCAAGTGGTTGTTTTTGCTGTGGATAGCTAACGAATTACCGATGTTTTGGTATCAGTTTCACTAATTTTGGTTCAGTATTGAGGTCTGGAGTCAACTTTGAAGTATGAGACCTGATGCATAACTTGTGCAAAATCCGGGTTCATCTGCGATAGCTCGCCGAAGCAAGCACAAAGCCTTACCTAGCAAGGAGGTGCAGAAGTGGAGATTTAAGAGGACTTTGTGTAAGGCCAAACTCAGCATCATGTTCGACTTAGAGGTGATTTCCTAGCTAGTTCCTACCTTGGGGTGTTATGTGTTTTGTGAGAAAATTGATAAAGTTAGGTTTTTGAATGATTCAGTTGCCCTTTGTGTTATGCTTGATGTTCTTGTTGTACAATCTGATAATCCTAATGTTTTAAGCCACCTGGAATTGCAGTACTCAATTGAGAGCATGGGTATGACCCTTTTACGATTAGAAAGTGTTTTCTGCAGAATTGTTATACTGTCATGCTCGCCAAGGCGAGCTGGACCTCGTCAGAGCGAGCATGATAGGTTTTTGCTTATGACTATGCTCGCCACAGCGAGGTGTTGGCTCGCCGAACGAGCCCTTCAGTTTTTCCCGCCAAGCGAGCGAACGCCGCAAAGCGAGTTGTCATGTACTGCATTTTATTTTCAAAGTGAATAATTCATACTCAGGGATAGGTTAATCTGCAATTCCAGGAAAATGTTTAATCTTCAAATAAATGTAAGGCAAGAATGACATGGGATATTCATTGCGTAACACACGAGAGTTTAAATTTTGATGTATGAATATGCTAGAGTAGGATTCTAACCTTTAGAAAAGTGAAACTAGTAGAGACTCGACGTAGATAGTCGAGATAGTTATGTTACTAATGTAATCAGAGGCATGTTAGATATATGCATAGAATAATAATGGCTTAATTGCAGTTTTAGTCCCCTAACTTTCCCAAAGTTGCGATTTTGACCCCCTAAGAAAAAAAACTACAAAACAGCCCCCTATGTTTTGCAACTGTAGCAGTTTTGGCCCCCCATGGCCAAAAAAAAATAAAAAAAATAACACGTGGCACCTCACTTAGGGTGTCACGTCAGCGTAGACCGGGTCAATATCAGCCTTGCGGACCAAAACTGTCACAGGTGCAAAACTTAGGGGGCGATTTTGTAGTTTTTTTTTCTTAGGGGGGCCAAATTCGCAACTTTGAGAAAATTAGAGGGCTAAAACTGCAATTAAGCCAATAATAATTCATAATAAGATATTACAGACAATTCGTGTCCGTCGAAGGCTCCAGATTATGCTGGATGGAATTCTCCCTAGATAGAAATTCACATGTATGTATGTAATCAGATAAGGTGTGTCCCTCACAGGCTCTAGATTAGGCTAGATGGGATTTCCTTGAGAAATCTACACAACGACAAGAGGCCGAGTTCTTGTGATTAGCCTTAGATAAGAGTTTTCACCAGATAGCAGTGGGATGGTGACCGGGGTTACCCCACTCGGAATCCATTCCATAAAATCAATCTAGTTAATAATGTTTGTTCAACGCTAACTTTCTAACATTAACATGAAAGCATAATATGAATTTGTTCATACATTAGAACAGCCATATGATAGAACACAGTTGACGATCCTGGTTTTCCTCGGATCGTCCAGATATTCAGAAAAGAATCTTATAAACCCGAAATGGGTTGAGTATAATCAGATGGCGATCGTAGGTTTCCCCTGAGATTTCCTATAGCCTAGGATAGGTGGAACTCGCTGTAACATCCTGTCTCACCCCAATCCTTTTATTTATTTTACAGATCAGTAGGTTGCTCGTAGCAAGAGCAGACATATACGCAGCTGAATAGTTACCGTCAAATGCTCGTTTCGTACCTGTCTCAAATTATTTCTTCATGTATTCAAATATGTATCAAATATATGTATTTGACAGTTTGCATTTTTTAGATGTACGAATTTTTATTGATGTATATATTCATTCAGTCGAAATTATGTTGTAAATTTAATGTATCAAGTACTAAGTTAACGTACATGTTAAATATTCTAGATAAATTTAGTATGGGTGTTACAAGAGAGGTCACTCATATCTTTATATAAAAATATGAGGATTAGTTTAGGGGATTTGTGAACATTTTTTTTATGAATATTCACTTCATTTATGCTTATGCATCAAACGATCAAGTAATTTTAGAAAGGAAAAAATACGGAAAGTCGTTGGGTCGTGTTAATACATATAACCCATCCAATTTTAAGTAATACTTGTTTGGACACAACCCTAAATCATAATGAATTAACTAATGTATGTTTTAAAATAATTAATTGAGATGTATTTGTATGTTTGTGTCTATCAAAGAGAAGATGAACTTAGGGGTAAAATGGTCATTTTTCATTTGTCTAATACCCGTAGGGGTAATTTTTTCCGTTTACACCAAATTTTGATGAGTCAACAAGTGACTTAAACAACTACAGATTTGGCAATCATTAACTGGGTTGTGGGACCAAATGTCAAGTGATTAATATTTGCAAGTCATATTTGAAAGGATTAGCAAATTCATAGACCAAAGTTCAAATGACCCATATTAGTATGGACTAAATGTATAAATCACACATTTGACGTAATCATACAATCTAACCAAACTATCAAATTAGTACTGGACAACTGACTTTTCAACTTTGATAAACTGAATCCAAAATATAAGATCATAATGTGACTCGTCTAATCTTATAAAAAGATTCCGATAGAAAACTGCATGATCATGCAAAGATGAGGCAATTTAATAACCGTGATATACTAAAAGGAAATGGTGTTAACAATTTTTTTTATTTATAATTACTGATTTGTTTTCATAAAATAAATCCTTTTATAAGTAATGCTTTGTTTTGTTGTGTATAGGTGTTGCGTTTTAAGTGTGAGTCATTATGTCCCACATCGACTAGGAATGGAGGAAATGTTAGATATATAAGATAGGGGACCCATATACCTGATGCCTTAAGGTTTTGGGTGGAGATGTGGTGTCTAAGTCTCTAATGGTCATGGACGTTTAGCTCATTGTTGCTCCAAGTGCTCCCCGAACTCCCCAACAACTGGTATCAGAGCCCTGATTAGGCTCGGTGGGGGAGAGGGAGTGGGATCCTAGTGTGGATTAGGCTAGTGATGTGGGTGACTCACACTTGAGGGGGAGATTGTTGGGTTTCAAGTGTGAGTGATTATGTCTCACATCGACTTGGAATGGAGGAAATGTTGGATATATAAAAGAGGGGACTCATATACATGATGTCTTAAGGGTTTGGGTGGAGATGTGGTGTCTAAGTCTCTAATGATCATGGACGTTTAGCCCATTGCCGCTCCAAGTGCTCCCCGGACTCCCCAACAACTAACGGTGGTATCAAGAGCTTCGGTTCCGTGAGATATCACGATTCTTAGTATGCTTTGTGGTCGCATCATTGTCTGATCTTCCACATCAGAAAAAAGAAGTGTGATATTGTGAAGGTGCTGAAAAAGGGTGGTACTATGCAACTGTTATGTCTTATTCAAGCGCAATGAAGTTTGACATAGAGACGTTTGATGGAAGAATCAACTTTGCCTTGTGGAAAGTACAAGTCAAGGATGTGCTGATACAACCATGATTACACAAGGCGCTTAAGTGTGAAATGTCTGGGCATTAAAAGAGAAATTGTCTAGGTGGAGAAGTACCTGAAAATGACCCTGAGGCAAGAGCTAGCATTGTATCCCTTGTTTTGGGAGATGATAATGATCTTATCTAGAAGATAAAGTGTGTCCTTATGGTATTTCCGCTACACCATGCAAAAGGACAAGTTATTGCTAGCGGATTCAGAACAACACACGAGCATTGGTTGGCATTGATGTAAGGTGTGTGGTGAAATATATCGATGGCTGAAGAACTTCCTGAAAGCCAACAGAGGAATTGCACCATAATCTTTCAGCAAGGTTTCGACGTGAAGAAATGACCTTGGAATGATTCAGTTTCAAGTGAAGTATACTCTTTATGGTGGAGTATGATTGTCTGTATAGAAAATGGAAGCGGAAGATGAAACTCTTACAATCAAGGTGGAGATTGTTGGGTTTGATTGTCAAGTTTCTTAAATTAAGAAGAAGGTTAAATAATATAAGTTATTGGAGAAGCCCCACAACGCTTAGTTTGGTGAAGCAAGGGGAAGACCAATACTATATATTGAATCTATGTTCTTTGTTTTTAGATGCACCAGTCAGTAACACTTTAAGCATATAACTGACTTAATTTAAATATTTTCTTTTTGAGAGTGTGGATGTACTGCGGCATTGGGGTGAGAGTTAGAGAAGTCTATGTGTTGTAAAAAATTTCACATAGTAGTAATTCTCTGGTTGTCGGTTTAGACAACGACCGTGGTTTTTTTTTTCTTCCGATTTTAGAGTTTCCACGTTATATTCTTGTGGGCTTATTCAATCACCCGATCCCTTAACTTAATTGATTGTCTCAATTTGGTCCCCTAACTATAATTTGTACCAATTTGGTCCCTTATGTTTTGCTATGTTACTAGTTTTAGTCCTTTCTGTTAGTTTCTCTAAAAAAAACGTTAACTTATGTACCAATTTGGTACCCTATGTTTTGCTCCGTTACTAATTTTAGTCCTTTCTGTCAACGTTTTTTTTAGAGAAAGTAACAGAAAGGACTAAAACAACTAGTAATAGAGCAAAACATAGGGGACCAAATTGGTACAAATTATAGTTAGGGGACCAAATTGAGACAATCAATTAAGTAAAGGGACCTGGTGATTAAATAAGCCTATTCTTGTGTAGTGATAGTGCTTATTTTTCTTCTTCAGCCATGTTATTTCCTAACAGTGGTATCAGAGCCCTGGTTAGACTCGGTGGGGAGCGGGAGTGGGATCTTAGTGTGGATCAGGCTAGTGATGTGGGTGACTCACACTTGGGAGGGGGATTGTTGGGTTTCAAGTGTGAGTGAATATGTCCCACATTGACTAGGAAATGTTGAATATATAAGATAGGGGACCCATATACCCAATGCCTTAAGATTTTGGGTGAAGATGTGGTATCTAAGTCTCTAATGGTCATGGACGTTTAGCTCATTGCCGCTCCCGATGCTCCCCAGACTCCCCAACAACTGGTATCAAAGCCTTGGTTAGGCTCGGTGGGGGAGGCAGTGGGATCCTAGGTCCTTCCTTGTATCAACATAAAAACAAAAGGAGTGAAGCATTGTATTCGATCCAAATGTATCTTGACAATATTTATTAATGAGTGAATAAGAATTTGGGG
>Ga0315914_1001663_pt1 | contig 33640 bp, 18 predicted proteins | sample MpolenodulesMG_FD_203920 | JGI IMG/M metagenome (GOLD analysis project Ga0315914, IMG submission 203920) | Medicago polymorpha root nodule microbial communities from Los Angeles, California, United States - elongated nodules | ecosystem: Host-associated > Plants > Roots > Nodule | place: USA...
GTAAACATTAAGTATCCCATTTTATCCAACACAATTTCTTAACATCCTCCAAGTACACATTGAAGTTCTTTCTTATGTAAACATTATATATATATATATATATTTAATTTAAGAAGTCAAATTATCCCACCAAAATTAACATCAAAGAGAATCAAATCTAAAACCTTGTAAACACTCGAAGGTTTCATGTCAACACCGTTGGACTAACCAAAGGAGCTAATAAAGTCAAATAAATATTAAACTACGTTAGAATAGGGCACATCTATTATGCACGTAAAGTCTAACTTAGCGTCACCCATGATTATCTATTAGAATAGGGGTACATCTAATATACTACCTTAGCATGTTAATATGATACTACAAAATATATTATCACTTAAATATTATTTGGTCCATTCCAATATGTTGGAGATTTTTATACATTAATCTAAAATTTATCTAATTATAATAGATTGTCTAAAAATTTATCTAAAATTTATCTAATTATTTAAAAAAATAATGAGGCTAGATACTCTCAACTTTTTAACTAATTTTGAGTTGATCAATGCATTAATAGATTGTTTAAAACTTCATCCAAAAAACAATATTGGGATGAGATGATAAAAGATTTTTATTAATTTAATAAATGGTCTAGTTCGTATCAAATTTTGTGAAAGCAACGGTGTTAGTTTTTCTAATAATATATTGACACCCATTCGTTATTGTTGTTCTATCCATCTAGGGTGATTTGTCTCTACAGTTGTGCACAGATATATTTGATCGACAAAATATAAACTGTTTACACACACACAACCTCCTCCCCGGTTAATTATAAATATCGGATTATGCTAACAAATGTATAACACTTGTTAAAGATTCAAAAGAGAAAATAATTCATAAAATTTATATAAAAAAAGTTTCTTTTTAAAATTTCAATGTATTGAATACATAATTTTCAATTTTTTTTTTCTTTGAACTTCTAAACAAGTGCCCTAAAGACTCTTCTAAGCATTTTCAACAAATATCTGATCACTTGCACATCTCCAAAAATCCACAAACAAAACACACGACTGGTAGTTAAGAGATAATATCAGATCATTTTGGGAGTTCCTCAACCATAGTACTTGATCCAAAAACAAATCCATTCATCGTCTAAAGACATGTCTTTTGCAGCAAAAACAATACTTGCTTTCCTTTTCTTCACTTTCACATACATTTTATTCAAACTCTTCTTACATCCAAAACACAAAACCATAAATCATAAAAAGCCACCAGGTCCGCCAACGCTACCAATAATCGGAAACCTCCACATATTAGGTAAACTTCCACATCGAAAACTTCAATCACTCTCCAAAAAATATGGTCCAATCATGTCCTTACAACTTGGTCAAGTTCCGGCTATAATCGTTTCATCGTCAAAAGCAGCAGAATTATTCCTCAAAACTCACGATATAAATTTTGCAAGTCGGCCAAGGATTCAAGGAACTGATATCATATCATATGGTTCCAAAGGGTTAGCTTTTTCTGAGTATGGTCCTTATTGGCGTAGCGTGAGAAAACTTTGCGCCTTAAAACTTCTGAGTTCTTTGAAAGTTGAGATGTTTGGCCCTATTCGGAAAGAGGAGTTGGGTGGTGTGATCAAGTCTTTGGAGAAAGCTGCTTTGGTGGGTGAGGTTGTGAATATTAGTGAGGTTGTAGAGAATCTTATACAGGAAATTGTGTATAAGATGATATTGGGTCCTAAGTGTGAGAAATTTGATTTGAAGAGCTTGATTAAAGAAGGAATGGTTATAATTGGAACATTTAATCTTGCTGATTATGTTCCTTGGCTAGGTGCATTTGATTTCCAGGTATGTTTGTGTATACAACACTAAAGAGTAAATATTGACTTAACTTTTTATATAGCATTGATCAAAATGAGAAATGCTATGATCACACTTTTAAACGCTCTTTTGAACACACCCATTTATATCCGGTCGTGTCACTCCTATGTTTCGATTTGTCATGACTACAATTGCAATTTTTAGGGAGTGAGTTGAGTCGAATTCTACACGAGTTTGATCTCCTCTAGATCTACCTTGAATTCTTTCAGTTGGGAATTGAAGCATCAATTTCTTAACACGGATGTTTATTTGCAAGTTTTTTCATTTAGGTTTTCTTGTTTATTTTTTAAGTAGCCAAAATAGTAAATATGCTCATAGCCAACGTTAAGGATACATATATATTAAGGATTAATCTCCGAGTAGTAAATATTTATTAAAAAAACTAATTATTAACTATATAAAAATAAATTGACATGATTTTCAATATATAATTTATACTTTTGGCATACTAACATGTGTCATAATAAAACACATGTTAACATTTCCAATAAAATAAGAGTCTAAAAACTCTCTATTTTGTAACTGGTAGCCAAGAAAAAGAATAAAAGATGTGACGACGTCAGTGACGGATCCAGGATTTTTGAATGATGGGGGCATTATATATGAAAATTTGTAGCATTAATAATTGTCCTCTACTATTTTACATATTATGGAAATTTTGGTTGATTTTATCATTTTCAATATCAATAAAAATATATTTCACTATATAAATAACTAAACAAACATTTAACCGGTCATCTCTCATTCGTATTCTCATCCGAATCTTGATAGTATTCATATTATTAAGAACTTTTTTTTAGATATATGATGAAAAGTGTGGGCCAAAAGAGAAATAATTTGTGATAAATGGGATTATGTAATCAAAATATCAATTATATATACATTATACTACTAAAAAAAAGTTTCTAAAAATTTTGTGTGGACACAAGACCACATGTGGGACAACATGCATCCGTCCCTGGATGACGTGGTTGTACATAAGATGTGTCCTAAAGAATGTGTTTAAAAGTGTGATTGTAGCATTTCTTGTACCTAAATAAAAAATGTTCAAAATATATTATTTATTTATAATTAAATTAAAATACATTAAAAATTAAATTAAAATTTATTGTTAATTGCGGCATTTAAAAAATAGAGTTTTGTAGAAAAATTCTATCAAATAAATTTTATCTTCAAAATAGTTTTAAGCTAAAAACTTTGAAACATAACAAATGGATTAGACTTTGTTTTTAAATTTCTTTTTTTCTACTTTAATTCAAAACTAACTTTTAGACCTAAAAATAGTGGAACCAAATGCAATATTGACAAAGAACCACTTAAGAAGTTCGTCCACACCCAAGAACTCACCTATTAACAAATACAACTTTTAATTGGAGTTTAAAGTAAAAATTGATGTATTGACATATGTTTTCATCAAATTTTAAAAAGCTAATATTATTTATATTTCGATTGAACTCCAAATTAAAATGACCTGTTTCCCAATAAATGAGATGATTAATACAAAAAAAAAAAAAAAAATCCAATCATTAAGTTACACTAATAATTTAACTCTCTTTTAGGGATTAACAAAGGCCTACAAAAAAACAAGCAAATCACTCGATGCGGTGTTGGAGGCGATAATAACAGAACATGAACATACTAATGCAGACAAAATTCATGATGAAGACTTCTTAGACATACTTCTCTCAATTATGCACCAAACCATAGCTGCAGAAAATGAACAAAATCATGTTATTGATCGAACAAACATCAAGGCAATTTTATTAGACATGATTGTGGCAGCAATTGATACATCCTCTAGTGCTATTGAATGGGCTTTATCTGAACTTTTAAGACATCCAAAAGTGATGAAAAATCTTCAACATGAGATACATAATGAAGTGGGAAATAAAAGAATTGTTGAAGAGAATGATTTGCACAAGTTAAATTACTTAAATATGGTGGTTGATGAGACCTTAAGACTTTACCCTGTTATACCATTATTACTCCCTCGTGAATGTAGAGAGAGCATAACAATTGATGGTTATTTTATAAAGAAAAAGACACGAGTGATAGTAAATGCCTGGGCAATAGGGAGAGATCCTAATGTTTGGACAAAAAATGCAGAAGAATTTTATCCAGAAAGATTTATTGACAAGAAAATGAATTATCAAGGACATGAGTTCGAATCTATACCATTTGGTTCTGGTCGTAGACGATGTCCTGGGAGTCAATTGGGTTTGATTACCATTAAATTGGTTATAGCTCAAATGGTGCATTGTTTTGAATGGGAGCTTCCATGTAATATTAGTCGTTACAATTTGAATATGGAAGAGAAATTTGGACTCTCTATACCTAGAGCTCAACACTTACATGCAATACCAAGTTATCGTCTGGCAAGTGATGCCAAACATGAATAGGTCCAGGAAGGACACTATAGTGTTTGCATTCAACAAGATTATTACTTCTAAATATTCTAATTAAGTATTGTAGGTCTACTGGTGTTTGTATAGAAATAAGTTAATGAATATTTCTGATTTATGTTAATAGCAAACATTTGAGTGTATTTGAAGTAAACAACTTATTAGTTAATCTACTTTTACTTCCTTTCTTAAATACTTACAAAATATATGTTATAAGATGTAAGTCTAAAGTAAAGTGTAAATCAGCGCTTGGAAATCATCCTTTGTACTCCCTCAGTATTTTATCATAATTCATTTTGGGTTTAGATGTACTTTTGATTCTCCTCTTTTAAAAAAATAGAAGTTTTGATCCTCCTATTTTAAAAACCAGCTTTTTGGTCCCCTTATTTCAATTTCTCTAATCAATATAGACCGTCTGATGAATCGGTAATTGGTGTTCATTTTTTAATTCAAGTTGTTTGATTCAAGTATCTTTTCGAAGTAACATGCTACCATTTTGAGTCCTCTCGTATCAGGAAAACATGTTTGTTTGAATATCATTCAGGCCGGCCTAAGGGCCAAGTAACCCAAGTAAGGCAAAAAATTATAGACATTTGTATGACTTAATTGATTACCAAAAACGCATCAATTACTCTTAGTCATAATTTAAATTTTGGTATCCACAAAATTAATTTTATATAAATATTGTTAAAAAAAATATTTAAAAGCCACATTAAAATTTTTGTTTTAGACCTCTTAATCTATTGCGTCGGCCGTGAACTATCACTCATATTTTATTTAGTACTTCTATTCTCTATGTGCCAAACTACTAGTTTTTTAAGTAGTCACATGCTACTAGTTTATAGCTACAACTGTCAATTAAGTATTTATCTCAAAACCTCGTTCATTGAGTTTACTAGCTAGTGAGACCGGTGAGACAAATTCAACTTTTTATTTTGTTGTAGATATGTTTTCACAAAATGGTAAATCAGATTGATTCAAACATGTTTTCAATGAAATTATAAGAAAATAGTTTAACGGAAAAAGTAAGAAATAATACAAATTAAACATAGGCTGTGCAGATTAAACCCAAATTATCCATATGTTACATTCAAATATTCAAACATAAGATTAAAAACATCATTTGTTCAAATGTTACAACAACATATAACTAGCCTTAGGGCCCATACCACCCCTAACACGCCAACGACAATAAATTCTCCTTGCATGAGCCTTTTGTAGGATTGCTTCCAAACTCTCTCAATCAACACTCCCCCTCTTCATCGCACCATTGACCATGACAGATAAGACATGATATCTAATACGTCGTAACCTTGCAGCCGTGTCAAGATTATGATCATATCCATCTTGCTCAACAACAATCTCACCAAGGGACTCCTTCTCAGGTGGCCTCGGCATATGAACAGCCTTCAATACCAAGCACAACAAGAAGACCATAATCCCCATCTCTCAGCGTATGAGCATTTATTGTCATGTGGATTCCTGGAGATGGTTTGGACATAACCAAACTAGCGCAAGACCCGCTCTGATAGTTATCACACCCTACGAGATACATATTTGAACCATCTAGAGTAAAGATTGATCAGATCGAACGGACATATCTAACGATGGTCATGATACGGGTTCTAGTTAACACCCCCAAAGATCCAACAGATCCAGATGCGCTCTTGTAGGATTTGGTGTAGAATGATCCTTCAATGGTATATACATCACGACACGTGAATGTCGATCGTCTTGTTATCCGCCCCAAGTAGAGAAGATAGATGCGGACAAACTGGTACCGCTTCTTCTGCATCACTTTATCATCACTAGTCTCCTCAGCTTCAGCTGCCTCCTGAAGCCTCTATTGAAAAACTCCCTCAACCAGCTAAAACGTGCACAAGCACCATTCGTATTTTGTACTTGTTCCTCAGCCATGTCCACATCAGCCCCCAATATCTACACCATCAAAAAAACTGTATCAGGCCTGGACATCACATTGTGGTCAAGGAGCGTGCCCTGGATCGGGAGATGCAACATACATGACAAATCATCAAGTGTCATTGTCATCTCCTCCATCGGAAGATGGAAGCTAGAGGCCTCCTTGTGTAATCTCTCAACAAAAGTGGAAAGCAGACCATGGTCAAGAATATCATAACTGACATCTTGTAGCTATTGAAGACCGGTGCACTCAAAGAGTCTCTGAACCATTGTTCTTGCATCTAAGCCAAGCTTATTTTGATTATCATTTATAGCCACCAGCTTTTTCCCATTTTTTATGCACTTGAAATGTGATGATTTTAAGCAAATTAGTGATTTTTGGACTTTAGGGTGGGAGAGAGGAGTTTTAGGGCAATTGTAAAAACTGTTGAATTTGGAGGTTTTCTGATTTTGAGTTATATGTAGGTAGTTTTCGGATTTCATAATCTGAAATCTTATTTAGATTTCATAATCCAAACAACGGGTAGTTTTGAAAAGAAAAAATAAATAAGGCGTGCGAGAACCTCGTATGATAGGTAAAACAATAATCTTGTTTTTTCGGTGGATTCAATTAAATATTGGGCCACAAAGCCTCCTCAATTGAATAAAAAAGTTACATATTGAATAAATAAAAACACATAATGAGTTTGAGCCAACAATAAACTAAGCCAAGAATTAGATGACTTGGTTGAATGATCAATGAGTATGACTTTTAATTTTTTATGACTTGGTTGAAAGATCAATGAGTGTGATTTTTTTTTTTGTGGTCAGGGTTTGAACCTCAGACCTTACATATATTATACATTGTCCTTATCAGCTGAGTTAAGCTCACGAGGACGTATGACTTTTAATTTAAGACTTATTTGACAGCTCCAAGAGCTTATGCGCATGGAATTATTTAGGCTTGAATTTTTTAGACCCCTTAGCATGTGGGAAGGGGGTCAAATTAATATACTCCATGAAATTAAGAGGTCTAGTTATAGGGGATGCTGCTAAATTGTGATGCATAATACAAGTAATGCAGCTATCATAATATGCAAGACAGACCGAGGACCAAACCAACTCAAGGGGTAGTTAGGAGAGTGCAAAAAATATCCGTGATGTTTGGTTGAAAAGAGAAAAAAGAGGGACACTAACATACGGTGACAACTAGGGCACTCATGTAAGAATATGGGTAATTTACGTCGACCAATGAATATTCACCTTTTTAGATGGTATCCATGAACTATCTTGACTCACCAATAAATTGCTCATTTTTATTGGTTGGTGGGTAAATTATCCACCATTTTTCAAAGGTAATCTAGAAAAAACTCTAACATAAAGGGTTGACACCAATGTTTTCAAACATGTAATTCACATTATGACCGGGAAGAGGGTAGTAGAGCGTAAATTGAAGGATCGTAAGATCCTACCAAAATAGATGACCATAACATGGATCTGATTTAGAAGTTACGATCCTACGGTTTTGGGTTGCAATCCTTCTCCGAATTATGATTCTCTTTTTTGATAGGATCTTATGATCCACGCTACGATTCTCCGAGTTACGATCTATGATCTTCCTCCCCCTCCTAATCTGAATTATGTGTTGCACAACATTGTCTTGGACACCAATTATAAACTTTCATATGCTAAAAATAAGTGTTTCCCGTCTGGTTAGCAACCTCCACTCAACTTTTACCCACCTACCAGTAATTTATGCACGGTAATAAGGAACAAAAATCAAATGTCATAAAAGACTACCGCAATACATTAAAGGATGAAAAATAATACTAACCATGAGACAATAACCAATAGTTGGCATGTACTTAATAAAATACATGACAAACAAGCACAAACTGCAAAAGAATTCAGTTTTGAGTAATAAGGATCTAAGTTGCAACTTGCAAGCTTGAAATTATAAATCATGCTAACTGAAATAATCACAACAATATGCTCACTGTAAAAGAGTAGAGTGTTTATGCACTCGAAATAGTCAAATGCTAAGCTGCAGCAAATTTTCAAAATGGTCAAAGGAAACAAGTTAAAAGAATAAATGAGTCCTTCGACACATTTCACTAAAAAGTGGCACTCACCTTTGGTTATTATCAAATACTCCCTCTTTGCATTTTTATAAGCACTCATTAACCTTTTCCCTCTTTGTTTTGTCCTGTGATTCATGATGCAATTGACAGAAATTTACTGAAGCAAAGGATGATTGCAAAGCAACAATGCACAATCTGATGGTAAATAGACCAGAATGTTGGCTCGGTTTTGGTGAATATACATGAGGAAGCTAGTAAAAATACAGCCTCGGTAGATTGGAGTTATACATTACAATGTGTAGGAGTGGTCATGATATGTTTAGATAATTTTTTTGCCTTATTAAGGTTGAACTCTTTTTGGTTTATTCCATGCATATCTTGTTCTTAGAATAGAGTTTTCACCTCAATGACGCCTTGCTGTCTAGGAATGATTTTGGATTTGTGTTTCATATCAGCCAAAGCATCTTTTGAGTTCATTATTACAACAATCTAATATAATTACAAAACATTGGCTCACTCTTTTATAGTTCCCTAAACAATTTCATCCTATTAATAAACATCTTTGAGTCACCAAACTCAAAGAAGCTTATAACTGGTGCCAAATTAATAAAATGAAACTTTAATGATTATATAGTTTTTGAGCATATTTGGAAAAGCAAAGCTCCTTTGAAAGTGATAGCTTTCTCTTGGAAACTTCTTTTAGATAGGATTCCAACTAGAAGAAATCTTGAAAGGCGAAATTGTTTAGCTCCGGAAGTGTGTGTCCCCTTTGTGTGTGTTGTGTGGGATAGTGGAAGAATCGGCTAACCACCTTTTCTTACATTGTTTTTTTGTGAAGATGGTGTGGGCAAGAGTTATGTGCTGGCTTGATTTCTCATTCATTACTCCTCCCAATTTGTTTGTGCATTGGGCTTGTTGGAGTATTGAAGGAAGTAACAAAAGGATTTGCAAAGGATTATCGATTATTTGGCATGCAACTATTTGGGCCATTTGGCAAGCTAGAAACTTTAAGATTTTCCGTAATGAGGTGAAACATGTGGATGACCTTTTGTCGGAGATTGTCGTTAATTCATGGCGGTGGAGTATGTCTAGGCTTAATATGCAAACGTGTCTCTATTATGAATGGAATTGGAATCCTCACGAAGCATTCTTGAGGAAGTAATTGGTTTTGGAGCTGTGTGTGGAACTGTTTGTTTATAGGTGTTTTTTCTTTCTGTCAGTTTCTGATTGGTTGGTGATTGCCTACTGTAATTGTTATTTCAGCACAGTGTTGGTTTGAAGGGGGCTGTTTTTGAAGCTTTGGTCTCGGAGGGGACTAGAAGGAATGTGGGATCATGATAGTTATCCTTAGGGACTAAGGGGGCTGTTTATGGGACTGGTGTTAGTGGTTTCTTCTCTATCCTGTGATGTATATGTTAGCATCATGAGTAGCTCTTTGGCCTTGTTAGCTTGGTGCTTTATTTGGAGTATTGATTTTGGTGTCCGTATATATGCGGCACCTTTCGTTTGTAATGTTTTTCTTTGTTCAATCTGCGAGCGGTACAGTTTTTGTACGTCTCGACGTGAATAATATTAGCCGATTCAAAAAAAATATATAGTAATTCCGCCAATTCTAAGAGCACAAACAAGTGGATTGAAGAGAATTGAGGTGTTTTTAAAGCTTACCACACAATCGATATGGTTAAACAGCATACAAAAAGAAGTCGTATGTGTCTATGAGCTACCCAAAACTGTCAAGGGCCATTATCTAAGACACTTTTTTTGTGGGTTGATTAACTACACCGACAGCGCTGAGAGCAAGAAGGACGAAAATCAATAGATCTTAATGCACTTTTTTGGACTTTCAAACATAGAAATTTTATCATAATTACTCAATTTTCCTTGTTAATCTGAGAATGAGAAAGTGAAAAAAAAAATGAGAGAAAACTTAGGGGAAGTGAAAACAAGAGATATTTGGAAAACTGAGTGAATAGAGGGAGGAAAATGAAACTATGTTGATATGAATGGTTGAAAGATGACAATTAGTTATAACATAGAAGATAGGGACGTGATTCTGGATTTTGAATGGAAAATGGTTTATTAATCAAGGTGTAGGTTATGGTAGAATAAGGTTTACATACTGCTAGTTTATATAAAGGATTGTTGCCAAATTGTTGGTACATACTACATTGTACAAGTGCAATGGCACGATATATGCATGTGAGACTGAAGATCAGACCAGTCAAAGGGTAGTTGGGAGGTACCCTGTATTTTGGAAGTAGTTGGGAGAGAGTGCTGAAAAAAGCTCTGCTGCTAGAAGGGAATTGCAAAAAGACGGAAACTAACACAAAAAAGGTTTTGGTTGACACTCAAAATAGCTAACCCCCCTCAACTTGTTGCAATTTCAATTTTTACAATTTTATATTCTCATTTTTTTTTTTTTTTGTATCTTTTGTGTTATATTAACTATATTGAAAATTGTCCATGTGAACTTACTAAGTTGGTACGAACAATTCATAATATATGTAAGGTCTGCGGTTCGAATCTCGGACACCACCAAAAATAAAAAACTATATTGAAAACTAGTGCAGATATCTGACGTTGTCTGAGTTACGCGTATATATTAATTTTGGAAATGTTAATTTTTATCATTAATTTTAATAAGCTTGTACACACGCACATATATAAGTATATTGGAATGAAATATTTTAAATTCGTAAATAAAAAACCATTAAACATATTACCGGGAAAAAAAATCATTAACCAATATATCATATTAATTTTTTTAACAAACAAAAATGGAATATCATTAACAATAATTTTCCAGCACAAGATGTATAAAAAATGATTATAAAAAGATACATCAGGCATCAAAAGTTCTATAACAACAAAAACAAGAAAAGCACAGCCAGCTAAATGACAAAATAAATTCAATGACGATGATGAAGCCTCCAAAAATGTTATTCAAAATCAAAAGTAGCATATTTTAATTTCAAACACCAATAAGTTTGAAGCTTAATCTTATTCAAAATGCTTGTGTTCGTAATTTATGAAAAAAATGCTTGTCTTCGTAATTTATGAATATGTGCAAGGAGAAGTATACATCATGCTCATTGGAAGCGTTTTACTTGCTCTATTTTCTTCCTAAATATTAAACACTCTAAAACTATTGTCCATAGTTTTAGAAAGTGTGATCGAGCAACCCAAATTTAGTCTGGGTCCCCCTACTATTATAAAATACACATCTTGCTTAAATGTTAAGTTAAGGATTGGATTCTAAATCTAAGACAAACAGGTCATTAGATAAAGTAATCAGCTGAGAATCATACACATCAAAATAACAAAACCATCTCTTAAAACCAAATCATTAAGTATTATTATATTTGAAGTGTCTTGCAAACATCCAAAATCAACCACAGAATCCATAACTCAAATCATAAAAAAAGAAAAAGAAAATCAAACCACACTTATTTCAATAACATCAACCAAACTAAAAACAGAACAAAAGACACTCCAACTTCAGCACACAATTTCCCAATAGCTTCAAACTATAAAAACCCAAGTCTCTCAAAAACCATGAATCTTGATCTGATCCTTCCTCACAAGACCAGCTTGGACCAAAAACTGAGACACCTTCTTCCTTTGATCACCTTGGAGTTGGATAATTTTACCAAGTTCTTTATCCTGCACAACATTCCCGTTGCAACAAAACTCTTTCTTAAGATCCTTGAGAATTTTCTCGTAGCTGTAATCTTTTTTCAGCCCTTGAACTGTTGTCAAGCTCTTTTTTCCATTTCTTTGCTGAATGCGTATATGAACATACTCTTTTCCTCCGGGGGCATCCGATTCTATGGCGTCAGCGAATGGATCGAAAGCGGTTGGGATCTGAATGTCCAACTCAACCATGTACTTTGCTTGATTTGAACTTTGGAACTCGGACGATGAAAGCAACTGCAAGGTAACAAAAACAACATATTTAGATAAGAAACAAAAAATTTACCATACATAAAAGCTTTACAACAAAATTCATATTAGACTTATACATGAAAATATATTATTCTTGTACATGAATCTAAGCTAGTTCATGACATACAAGAAATCATATTATAATTGTCGGACACAAACACCAGGCACGAAATAGACACTCACAGGCCATCACAGTTAATAATTTAAGAAAATCATATTACATGTGTCGGTGTGTCAGACACGAAGTCTGACATGTCGACACTCAAAGAAAATAAATTCAAACCAATTTATAAAACGAAAATTCGTGGCCTATTCAAACAAAGACAGAAAATTCCGTCATGATTTCAACATCAACATGAACAGAGTATGATCTTTGAATTGATTTCATGAAAACCCTAAAATTCTATGAAACAAAGGATCAAACACAAAATAACGCATGATGCTATATGAACAAAACCCTTAAGAGAAAAAAAACACGACAACGATAGACAGATCATCCATGTAACATGTTCCTCAAACCTATTCGATCAACGAACAATGAAATTCCAAAAAAAAAGGAAAAAACTAATAAATAAAATAAAAAAATAAAAGATCAGAGACATAATTATTGAAGAAATGAAAAAAGAGGAAAAGAAAACGAACCTGTGAAGAAAGAAGGTTTCGAGAGACTTCGAAAAAATGAATGAGAAATTATGAAGAAAAAGAGAGGGGTTTGAGTGTTTATATAGTGCATGAGGTTGAGTCGGTGCAAGTAGATGGACCACTAGTTTTTTAACGGCTGAGATGATCTATGATTACACGTGGAAGACGATTAAGAGGGGATGATAATTTAATTATGCGTGTTTAGCTGTAAAGATAAAGAGAATCGTATTCTACTTTTTTTGTTCAATGAATCTTATTCTATTCTTTATTTTTTATTGTATTTTCTTTAGGATTAAATAAGTTGTAAATTGTTATAAATATAGTAAATTTGGTTTTTAGTTCTCATAAAAAGAATGATATGTTTTAGTTCATATAAAAAAATTCAACACATAGTTTTAATTTTTGTTAAAATTAAATTTTTGAATAAAATTTAGAATCTTATTAAAAACATTATAAAAGGTTTCTTCCAAAAATATGAGCTCAAAATTGATTTTTATGCCCAAAAATTTATCGGTATTATCTTCAAAAAATTGACGTTTAAAAAAATTCATATTTAATACATTATATTTTAAAAATTTCAATTCCTTTTTGTATAAAAGTTTTTTATAATGCTTTTAACATGTATATGAAAAATCATTTGAAACATTAAAAGTTTAAACATAATTACCAAATTTTAATTTAAGAGAGACAAAAACGAAGTGTTGAATTTTTTTATAAGAATCAAGATCAATCACTTTTTTATTTATAAAAACTAAAAACTTATAGGAAAATGCTAACAAGGTGCCTCCGGGACACACTGGTTAAAGATGTTAAAAAAGAAAATTATATAGTAGTTATTATTTTGAAAACTGTGTAATTAATAATACTAAAAAAGTTAAAAATATATTTTCTTTTATGATAATAATTTCCTTTTTTCACATCTTTAACTAATGTCCGGCACACCGATTAGCATAACGCAAACTTATATCTCCTCTTTTTTTATCAGGCAGCTTATAGTCAAAAGTTTATACTTTAAACGTGACTAAGTTTATATTCTTTTTTTTGGTAGGGAGTAAGTTGATATTTTAACAAAAGGAAGTTGATCAGAATAATATTGATGATGATGATGGATAAGATGAGATCAGAAGAAGGTGCACGCACGAGTACGCTGACCAATTTAGACCCTAACTTGAAAGCTGTTTTTTTAAGCAACTTGTTGAACTTGGCAGTTGGATGCATCCAAGCATAGAGTTTTTTTTTTTTTGGTAAAAATCCAAGCATCGAGTAAACTAAGCAACTTGTTTATTTTTTGAAGGCAAGGATTTGTCATCTGTCTAACGTTGGAAAAAAGGGAGTAACTAAGTAAAAAAAAGGAGAAAACTAAAGAAAAATATATGGTAAGTCTAAATATATTTTACAAAAATAATTGGTTTGTAATAAAACAATGATTTCGTAAATTAAAAACTTGTTTATAGAATTTATAAAAAGAATTATAAATTGGATAAAATTATTTAAATAAAAAAAGGATATAATTTTTTAAAATAAAAGCTAAAAACAGAACGGCAAAGAAAGATAGAGAAGAATCCAGAATCAGTCGTTATTCTAATTAACTAATGGGTGGGCCTTCCCAAATAACATGTCATAAATACAAAATTATACAGAAAAAACTATTTATTCGGTCGATTATATTTTTATTTGGTCGATTATATCTTTAGGGCTCAAACAAAAACTATTTTTACATATTATTAGTTTTTTTAAATAAATGTATATGAACATCCATTTGAAAATTTAAAATCTTAAGAAATCATTGTGTTGGCGGGATAAATCTAATTATATTTTTATTAAAAAAAAATTATGGGGATTATATTTTTTTTGTGTTGGCGGGATAAATCTAATTATATTTTTATAAAAAAAATAAATTATGGGGGTTATATTTTTTTGTCAAGTAGTTTAATGACTAAAAATTCATCCCTTAAGATGAATAAATGGAAATTATATTTTCATAAATATATATAAAAAAATCAAGTGTCTACGCATTAAAAAAACTTGTGGACTTAGTACATAAATAAAAAGCAAAAGTCTTATACAACTAGGGGTTAGTTGGATCTTGTTTTGTGTTAAAATGCATCATGTCATAAGTTATGGGACGATGGAGGCCATTTACGGGGCCTTGAGGGTGATTTTAAATCTATATATTTGATGTGAAACTTTTAAGTGATTCGTGATGATCCAATGATGTTGGAAAGTACTTTGAAAGTTGGATAACCCTAACTCGTCACCTAACAATATTTTGCCAGTGAAAGTGGGAAGTACCGAAGTCAACCATTGAGATGTTTCTTCAAGGAGCATGTACTTCTAGTACACTATCTAGAGTTAGTAAATATGGTGCCAAATGCATATGAAGTAGAGGTGGAGAAGCATTGCATTAACATTCATTTTCTAGGACTTGTAATGTGTATGATCTTGCTTGCTAATTGGATTGTATGTATGTTGTATTTGTTTATATCAAATGTTGATTATAAATAATATTGTGTGATGTTTTGCGTATTCTTCTCAACATCTTTACGCTATTACATGTTTTCGAAATTCATTCCATCATTGTTTGGTTTTGTCTGTCTTGGTCCTCTGTTTGCAAAATTGCGGTTTTGACAAGTTGTATTTAGTGTCTTGAAGTGAATTATGTCTTATATGTGTTAAAAAGATAATTCAAAACTCTCTTTTATGTTTTAGGTTTGTGCCTTGTTTGTTAAGTAACTACTTTCACTTGCTTCTAGGAAGTTAGTTAGACGACAGTTAGCACTTACTTGTTATGCAAGCTATAGCTAGAACATGTTGTGTGTATATATATATATATATATATATATATATATATACCTAATACCTGGTTCCTTAATCAATAAAGCTAGTGCATTCAGTTTCTTAATTTTCCTAATCTCTTTCTCTTTCTCTCAAACTGTTTCTTATCTTTCTCTTTCAATTACACAAAACACAAAACCAAAGTTTCAATTTGTTCACCAACAATATGAAGATTCTATTTTGTGTTCGTTTGTTGTCTTCGACAAATGATCCTCGCTGATAAGGATAGGTGACATCAGGTTGAGGCAATGTATTAAACTCTTATCCTTGTAGTTATAATCAAAGTTGTAAAACATTTGGTTCGTAAAAGTAAGGCGTTAAGCCAAATTTTATTATTATGATACTTTTCTATAATCAAGTATGAAATGTATTTATCAGTTGTGTTAACCTTGTCTCAAAATGTTTTTGAGAAACTCATAATTTTAATAGTCTTAACTAAAATACTTATAAACCTTTAATAGGTTATTTTGAAATTTATGATGTCACAGCTAGAGCTTTTTGGAGAAAGGCTAGTATGCCTTGAAGGTTTATATTCAGTGATAATGGGAAGCTAATATCTCGACAAGAAGATAAAATTTCGTGGTGTTAGTTTACAACACATCTCACGAAATTTAAATAGTTAAGAATGAACCACATACATCCTTAGAAATTGTGTTCAAGAGAGAGACATACAACTAATAAGGATTGCGTTTGAAAATTAAGACACATCTTATGGGGAAATTTGTGGTTAGAAATCATAAAATTTTCCTAAAAATATGTGAGAGCAAATATTTAGCATCCTTTTACTTAGATAACTCTTAGCCTCTCTCTCTGTATCTCTCTCCCTTGATTCTTCATTTTATCCCTCTAAGTAGTTCTAGTTATTGAAGGGAATGATTAGATCTTGGATTGTAGACTTGTAGTGGTGAATTGTCAAGAGAGAGAACAATTTTATTTCCCTTATTTTTCTCTTTAAGTGGCCTATTTTAGGGAAACGTTAATGGGGAGGGGTTATCTAATTCATTTTTATGCTTGTTAAAGAAAGATCTTTTGGGGTATGTGTGTGTATGATTTGATTTTGTGAAAGAAAAATTCATTCCTTTGAAAATATTGTAGCTAAACATAGGGAAAAGTTAAAAAGGAAATTTTACTCGATATTTATATTTATTTTTGTTGAGTCTCATGTGTACTCATATTTTTTTTTGAATAATTATGTGGACTCATATTTGTTCCTGAAGAAAACCTTTTCACATTTTGAAAAGTGTGTTGCCCAAAATGGCCTTAAAGGTTTGTGACTCGTGCTTTAAATTTTTTTTGTCAATAATATAACCTCTTTGAGTCAATGTTAAAAATGTGTGATTTTAAGATTCAAAGTTTTTTGACCTCCTTATTTTTTTTGAGGCCGAAGCCTTAACAAAGTGGAGAAATTTTTTATTGTTCATATTTTTGTGATGAAAGAGTATTCTTGATTTTTATAATGAAATAATAACACTTGCGGTCATGTAAAAGTTGTTAGTATGAATTTATCTTATGACTTTGATGTGTATATGAAGAAAAAGTTTATAAACTCCTTAAAGTTTGAAAAATCAAATTATTTGACAACCTTTTAGAGGTGCAGAGATGTTCTGATGAAAAATAATGAAATGAAATTTTTTTTTTTTGATAAGCCAAGAGAAATGATAGGCATGAAGAGGAAACAATGACGTTCTAACTAGGTTGATACCTCGAAGAATCTCCATCTTATGCCACCAATCTCAGAATTTTATTAAAAAAAGGGGGAAAATATATACAAGGGGGACTAGACCAAAACCCTCAAAACAAGAAAGAAAAGCAAAGAAAATCAACAGAGTAAGAGGGAATCTGTAAGTAAGCATACCACATCTATCTCTAAAAAAGCCAAAGTGTAAAGCAGGTGGTAATTCAATCTGCACAGTCCTCTTTGCTTAAGATATAGGAACAATAATTCTCCCTTGGTTATGGTCTCCAAAGAAACTAAGCAACACCTTTTTTGAACTATGCACACAATGAAGACCTGAATCTAATATTTTCTCTCCAATCCCATTGGAATAGATATGTGCTAGACCACCTTGCAAGGAACCATATAATTAACTCCATAAGTCGGGGACTAAAAATTGATGCTCTCATTTATGGACTTAGGCACTGCTCAACATCTGCTTCCACAAAATTAACAACAAATTGAGTTTGTATGGCATTAGGAACCAGTGGCATTTCCCCCTCTCCTTCATCTCTAGCATTCCAATTTAGGACAATCATTGAGGAATCAGAGATGTGGGACCCCTTGAGCGGGTTTCATAAGGCAGTTTTTCAAGAACAGTTTATTGCCGTAATTTCTGTTTTTGTTTTTTAGACAAAACCGGAGTGAATTCTTCTTCCTTAGACTTTTTATCATACTCCTGAATTCGATTCCATAATTCCATATCGCGCTGAATATTTTCGTTACTATGGAACACTTATGTTGGCGCAATGCTACTTCTGTCATGACCCAAGTCAGAACATGTGGGAACCTGATGCTGCTCTGCCACATGCGCAACATGTCTTTTTAAAAAAGTGCTCACTGATTGTTGCTGAATAGGTTCAGCCATGTGGTCATTTGATGCTGCAATTGCAGAGATATTAAGTGTTAGGCTGGGAAATACCTGCTGAATACTATGATCAGATAGCTTCATTGCCAAGCTTGCTCCTTGCTGCGGACTTACACTTGAAAACAGAACCGGCTGCTCCTGAACATTGGATACCGCAGCCATATTATCTGCTGCACCTTCAGGGACTGTTTGTAATGGTTGTGCAACAGTCAGCTGTGTGTGTTTATCAACTTGAGCTGAAGCGAACAAATTCAAAATTGGGGAACCTTGCATGTCAACATGCTCAACAGCTTGTGATTGCGGCGAAGCGGCGACAGCAATCTCGAGATTCCGAGAAAATTGTTGCGTTTGCACCACATCACGGGAATGCACGTCATCGTGCTCATCATCAGTAACCAATTCCAACACAGGAATATCCGGGATAGTCAGCCTACCTTGAGGGATTTCATCCGTAACATTCTGCAATGCGAAACTAAAAGAATTAGTAGCAATACTGTCATGCACAAGATCAGCAACATCTGCTGGAATTTCTGTCTCCTGATTTGGTAAATTTGCAAGGGGTGAGGCTGTCGAGGAGGTAGAGTCCCTCCTCGGCACCCACTTTTTTTGTAAAGGAGCAGCCCCTGTGGGAATCGCATCAGCCACCGGCTTTTTACCGCGGTTAGGGGCATCATTAATAGTTTCTTGGTGCAACCATTTGCAAGTTGTGACATTATGCCCAATCGTAAAACAGTGGTGACAGAAAAGGGGGCGTCTCTCGTATTGTACTTCCACTTTAAAAGCATATCCTTCATGTTCCACAAGAATCTCATCATAGGCACGGTTAGATAAATCGATCAACCAAAATCCGTGCATAATGTCCAAATGATCTATTGCGTGTCGGGCCATCAATATCAATTGGTGTTCCAACCGCACTCGCTATTTCCTTCAGAGTACGTTCACGCCAGTATTCTTGCGGTAATTCAACAAGCCGAACCCAAATGGAAGCATGTGTCTATTTCTGTGAAGCATGAGAAAAATCCTTTGTCAATTGAGAGAGGCGTAGTAGTCCTGGCTTTAAATTCATGGTACCTGCTGACCAAATCCGCCTTAAATCCTCAGACGACTCAAAATGGAAATCATAATATCCTCTTCCTAATGGCACCATTTTCCATGTGTGAGCCACTTTCCAAACCGTACCCAACTCCAATGACAAGTCTCGTGCCGTGTAAGACTTATCCCCTTTCACTAAAGTAAGACGTCCACGAAGAGCGTTACGGCATTCATCTACACCCTTCGTATATTCTGCCTGCCCAATTGTGATGCTAAGTGAATCCCCCTTAATGCAAGGAGCAGGAAGGGGAGTGTCATCTGTGGAGGTGCTCCTTCTGCTAAGAACTGCCGCAAAAGACTTGGTAGGAATAATCTGTGAACTAGTAACAGTCGTAGCAGGAATTCGTGACTGTGTTGAAGTAGAAACCAAAGCCGGCACCGCAAGTTCAGCCTGCCAATCAAACATGGCGGGGCAGGTTGAATTGGAACCAAAATAGCAAATTGAAATATCTACATAGAGCCGATAAAAAGAAATCGAAGTGCAGATAAATCAAATTGTGGAATACTGTTAGTAAAAATCAAATTATGGAAATAACGTGAGCCAATCTTTGTAACGCCCGAAAGCATTAATGCAACTGTGTTTTTCCAATTGTATTGATCCCTACGTTCAGCAAGAAGAAAAAGAGAGCTAAGGGAGGTGGCCGGAGCTGCCGGAACCGGAAGTCACCAAAACCCTAGCAGAGCTAGGCTATTATTGAAGTTATAACTCGATAGTTGATTTTGGAAATATTATAAAAACAAATGAGGTTAAGGTGGATTATTATTATGTTTTTATAAAATGTCATTTTGCCTAAGAAGGGAAAAACTTCATTATGTTGTGAAAATGAGGATATCATATTTTGACTTGAACGGAAACTATGATGGTTGATTATTTGATTTTGAGAAAAGCTCAAGACTTTTTTATAGAAGTTAGTTTCACACCAAATGGTTGAGTTTTTGGTACTTGATGTTTGGGAAGTTTTGAGAATTCTATGATTTTACATTGAAGTATATATGAAGATTTATGAATCTATAATTTTTGGAAATGGTTTTGATTGAGTTTTGAAACTATAAATACTAGTCCTTGATGTTCTTGAAGTACTTGTTGAAAACAAAAGGTGGTGGTGTTTTAGGATTTTAAAATAAGAAGTGTTATATTTTGGTCTAAATTTTGAATCAAGTGTATCCTAGTTTAATATAGGAGGTGTGTATATTAAGTTTAAAAGAGAGAAAACAAACCATAGGCGCATTTTAATTTTTAGGCGGTGATGCTGAGGGGTACCCTAATTAGGGAATACCTAGAATTTCAGTTTTAGGTGGTGTGTATATTAAGGTCTTAATCTTGATTTGAACTTTTAAAAGTGATATGTGGTGTGGAGTTGGAATGTGAATTTGTTAAGGAGGAGTAGTGAGGTAATGAAACTTTCTAAGCATTGATTTATCTTGAGAATTGATCCCACTCCACACCATTCAAAACTCTAGAGGTTTGTTTGGTGGATAGGATAGAGACATGATATGATATGAAATTGGATAGAGACATGATAACATATAGACATGATAGCACTTATCATATCATGTATTTGATATAAGCATTAGGATAACAATCATATTAAATTATAAAATTACCCTTATAATCAATAACATTTTTAATAGATTTTCATATTATACATATTATAACAACATTACAGAATAGATGAAAAAAATTGAAATCCATGGATGGCCATAAAAAAACAAAATAAAAAGGAATCTGAAAAGAAAAGAAAATTAAAGAATAGAAATAAAAAAAAAAAAGGAGGAAAGTTCAAATCCATAAAAAAAAGAAGAAGATGAATTTAAAAGAAGAAAAAAGTAAAAAAAATCTATAAAAAAAAAAAAAAAAAAAAAAGAAGAAGAAGATGAATTTAACAAATTGAATTTTCAAAATGATTATCGACAACATACTGAAAGTTAGAAGGAATAGAAATTGATCATGATAAACAAAAAATTGAAGGAATAGAAACGATAAACAAAAAATAGAAGGAATAGAAATTGATAAATAAAAATAGAAGTCCAAAAAAAGAAGAAAAAAATAAAACAGAATCTATAAAAAAAATTGAAATCGATAATAAAAATGGAGAATTTAGAAGAAAAAAAAAGGCGGAAGAAGAAGATGATAGGAATGGATGAATGATTATATGACAGGTGCAAGAATGATGAGGGTAAAATAAGGATTTATTTTGTTAAATCAGATAGGTTAATTTTAACTCAGCCTAAACTTAAGATAGAAAATACAAATGAGTGATAGGATAGGTAAAAGGAATAATTTATCCTATCTCATTCTTGCACCAAACAAAAAATTGAGATAGGATAGTATATGCTAATCATATCATGTCTCTCTATCCTGCACATCAAACAAACCCTAGAAGTATTCAAACTACACTATCTCTTTTAAAAAATCTGGTGTTACAAGTCGATATATAATTATATAGTGACAATTTTGTTTTCACTATCTTCTATCAAGGAACAAATGTAACAATACTAATATAATTAAAACACCAGAGAATTTGAAAGATCATAGACGCATAAATGAAATTGTGAGAGAAATTATAATGTACATCATGATGTGCATATAAAATTATACACTTTGAAGTAACATGGATTTTTTTTTTTGAAGGATAGTAACATGGAATTATTCTTCAACTTAATTGAATACTTCCACGCATTCACAATAAAAAAAAAAAGGCACTTCGGTTTATGTCAAATAAAAATAAAAGGATAGTTGCTAATAGGTTATTAGATAATGTGTATAAGAAAACAGTCATGCTATACACAGCGACATGTTTTATCACGATCGGTTCAAGAATATAAATAGACCAATGAGAAATCAGGGATGACCAGAATTCACGGAAGGGTTGTATTATACTTGGAAATCAACAAATAATACGGTGAATCATGAGAAATTCTAATATGGTCACATGATCAAATAAAAAGTGTTTGGTCACACACACATAAAAAAATATTTTTTTAATAATAAGGAATAAATTGATAAAAAAAAAATTGAATATTTTAAGGACCATCTTTTTATGTGTGTGTGTTCCAACACTTTTGATTTGATCTTGTGACCATAGAAGAATTCCTCGTGAATCAAACACACAGTCAGGATAAAATTGCGAGATTCTTTCTCGTGATAAATAGCATTTTCGATAAGAAGATTTGTAAATGGTATGAAGAAATGACTTAATGAAATATTTGTTGGCACCATTGTTTATAGCAAGATACAAAGAAAGGTTATAAAAGCATAAATATTGAGCCATATTTTTTCTCCTTTGCATGTAATAAATTGAAAATTGTTTGATCATTTTACAAATAATTATTTTATTGTTTTTTTTACTACAATTTAATATATCTAATAATTTTGGAGTTGCAAGAAGACAATAATATAATTCAATTTTATGTTAAATGTCTTTAAGCTATATGAAGATGTCATGTATATTTCTTAAGCTCATTGAGTTTGTACTTAAACTTTAGTAAATATCTCATTAAAAATCTTAGTGGTGATCAATTGATAACTATTTTTGTTAATATATATAATATCATCACTTGTTTTTATTTCCCTTTTATAATTTCATAATAAACAAGGGGAAAACCTTTGTCAAAAAGAAGGAAAAAAAACAAGGGAAAAACAAAAACGAGAAAAATAGTGATGACTTATGAGAAATAATGAATTGCAGAGATGGGAACATATTTATTCATAAACTAGTTACAAACCCGTGCGAGGCACGGGTTGAATTACGTATTTTTTTTAAAATTTACTCTAAAGGAGAGATGTTCAAATTACAGAACATTGCTATGTTTCGCAAATTTGAGAACGAAGGTCGCGTGCTTCGCACTGGTTGAATAATGTATTTTTCAAAAAATTTGGCTGTGTAGGAGAAATGTGCAAATTACAATAAATTTTAATTTTTTTGAAAGAGACAGACATAGAAATCATAAATTATGACCAATCCTATGTGTTTCACATGCTAAAAAACTTTAAAATTCAAGAAATGGTGTTCAACTTACATACATGATTTCTTTATCATATTAGATTTTGGAAACATCCATTATTTTCTAGTTAGAGATCTTGATTAACATCTCAGAACCTAATTACACATGCAAGTCAAATAACTTCGCAAGAGTCGAAGACATGTTTTCATAAAAGCAGACAAAGAAAAGGTCAATCACTCCTTCTTGATGTGTTTTGCCAACTTAGTGGAAGACAATTGCATTGGATTATAGGCATTAGATAATATGTCATCTTGGTATTTCTCAGCGGACGAACGTTTTGCAGGAGTAAGATTCCCAACTTGTTCCAAATCATTTTCACCACAAGCAGAGAAGGATTGTTGTCACAATAAGGATAAAATTTTCATACTTAAAATGAAGATAATATTAATAATTACAATAACGATATCATTCATTAAATCACACAGAAATTCAATGTGTTTATTATACCGTGGGTATGTTAAGGGAATCTGAGCACTCAAAAGAAGCATTGTTCTTCTCAAGAATGCATGATTGGGTTGGATTATCATAGATAACATTCTACAATAATAATAATAAAATTGAAAACCAAATATAAGTTACATAAAAAGAAACAGTTACATCAATTATAAAAAAAAAGAAAAAAAGAATAGGACAGGCTTAAAGAACCTCATCAAGTTGTTGCTCCTCTGGCTGAATTTCATCGGGCAGAAGATGAGACTTAATTTTCTTGATGACAGTAGGATCACGAGAAACACCTAAAACGGATGATTGATGATAGTATGGCTGATACTTGACACGTAACGCAAACTCAAGGCCGAGTAGTTTATCTAGATGTTTTGGATATATTTTAGGATCATCCTCACCGACATTCATAAATAAATACAATTACATAAGTTATAATACCTATCAACGATGCGAAAAATAAGATGAAAACTAAATTAGGGATACCTCTTGCATAGTCTTCCTAAGAGCTTGGGCAATAATACCAATAACCTGAAGACATTCACTATCCCAAAACACAAATTCAGCCTTGTGACCATCGTGAACAACTTGCACAACTACCTTGTATCTGATAAAATGGATAGATTCAAAAACATATTAGAAACGTGCCAAACAAATAAGCACTAATCTACCACATGAAATAACCTAGTCAATGGAGCATCGACATTATGTCCGCATGTACATCTATAGCTAGCACCATTTGACTTTAATGTCTTTGGACATTTGGTGCAACTCTCATGATACCATCCAAACTAGTTAGGATTGAATTTAGTTATTTTCCTAACAGTGATGCAGTATGTATCCTAACACAAATTATACAAATGAAACAAAGAATAAATGTATTTTTAATTTGTGCGTAAAAAAACTCAAAGCATGTTTGTGAATAAAAATAGCAGGCCTTGACTAAGTTTCTAAATTCAGCAATTGGCCTAACTTGAGACATATTAGAAAAATCATTGCACGAAGTACGTTGAGAAGAAGCCAAACCCTGACTTAAGTTCTGACTGAAGCTTTGACTCTGAGCTTGAGAAGTGTTCAAGTCATGACAACTATTCAAGAAATATGGTAAAAAAACAATCAAATCAGATTGTGAAAGAATAAGTTACTCTAACATTGTATTGTGAAATCATAATGCAAACTTACCAAGTCTTAAACTTCTCAACAACCAGGTGTTGTAGGTTGATGAGCAGTCTCGAACCTGACCAATTGTTTCATATATTTGGCTTGCCATTATCTACAAAATGGAAGCAAACAACTCAAGGTAAATAGATGGTACATGACAAAGCTATTGACAAAAGTAATAAATGTATATCACATTGACCTCCAAGCTTGCATTGAGCATGAGTCAATATTAAAACAACAGGCACTACATTCTTTCGATCAGCAAGAAAATTCATCAAAGCTATGGAGTATTTTTCCCATAGTGTTACATCAACCATATTCCCAATGTATAAGGAAAGATATCTTTCAGGTCATTACCAAACCTATACAAAATCCTATCATCTGATGCTGAAAAATTAGAAAATAATATCTTTCATCTTTCAACACAATGTTCGTACACGGTTTCTTTACAGTCCCAATTGACGTTGTCTTGACAATCTCATGAAGAAGCCCGATGATTTCTTAAAAAAAAAATTACATCTATAAGAACCTTATAATCGAAGAAAACACATAAATAAATTAAAGCACATAACTATACCATATAAAACGTCACTTTTGAATTTTCCATCTTGAATTTCCTTAAATGACTTAAAGTGAAATTCATGAGTAGGAATGTTAATTAACTTGTCATCTTTCTGCACCTATGTACCATAACCAAAAACAACCTTCAAGGGATGGTCAACGGGCTTAAATGCAATGTCATTATCAAACATATGACAATTATACAAAGTATAAGTCTTGATTTCCTCGATCAAAGTCTTACAATGCTCCAATTCTCTATATCGAGTTATTACATGAACTCGATCACCCTAAATCCGAGAAAGATACCAAAAAACAGAAATAAATCAAAATGTACTAATAAGTAACATTGATAAATCATAAAGGAAATTACAACAAATCTTAACTAACTCCTATAACCTTTGCATCACAAATAATGAGCTCCATATGTTGATTTTGATTCCTACCAGTCACAATCCAAGAATCAAGCACTCTAAATACTATTTTCAAAATGTCCAAATCCTTTTTGAGATCCTTAATGTAGTCATAATTCCTTGACATTGAAAGCCCTATATAGAAATACAACAATACATCATTTAATTTTATTCCATTTGTTCATTCTGATATCGAAAGAAGCTAACATATTTACGTGTGATCAATTTTTGTATCATTAAATCAAACTGATCTTAAATGCACAAATTTCTGTATCATCAACTTTCTGGACCTCAATGATATGAGCAAAACAAATTTACATCAATCAACTTTCGTACGGCTCAATGATATAAGAAAGAATAAACCAAATATGAAAATTGTTACACCTTTAGGAATACTCACAAAATCAAACAGCTAATCAAGATTCTTTATCATCAATTTGGAAATTTAATGCCACATGTTAAAATATTAGTTGTATTAGATCTTTAGCACCACCCAAAATTGAATCACCAAAATAATGACATCAATCATGATATACCAATATCATAACCCACATGCATCAATCTTTTTCAACTATAATACCAGAAGCTAAAATAACAATTGTGTCAAAACCTTACCATGAGCTAAAATTCAATCATCATGACCTCTACTATAATCCACATGCATGCATTTATTTAGACTATGAAAAAAATGCATCAAATGCAAAAACAAGATCGACAGAAGCTAAAATAACAATTGCGTCACAACTTTACCATCACCTAAAATTCAATCATCATGACATCTACTATAATCCACATACATGCATTTATCTATACTATGAAAAAAAAATGCATCAAATGCATAAACAGAATCGCGGCAACAAACATGCAAACATGACAACCTCAACTAAAAAAATATATTTTTCTTGAAAACAAACCCAAAATGAAGAACAAAACATCGGAGATCAAAGGAAGATTTTTCTACAGCCATGCAACATAACAATCCCTGATACATAATCCACTAACAATCGGAAGAAAAAAACAACAAAAAATAAAACCATTAAAATGCAGAATCATGAAAAAAGGAAGAAAACCACCTATGATGAAGCAGAAACTAAAACAATGTCGAAAAATGAAACCCTTAAAATGAAATCAAAATACCAAACAAAAGAAACAACAAAAAAATGCATAAAAATTAGTCAACGCAAGCCATGCATGGCCTCAGAACCATGAAAAAATGAAGAAAATAACCTCTTATGAAGAAGAAAGTGAAACTGCATTTCCAGCTGAATTAGATACCGTTTGGCCAAGCTTTTTTACGGTCTAAAAGCTACTTCAAAACAAAGTTAAAATAAAGTCCTTTAAGAAAGAAATTAAAGTTGTTTGGTTTCTGTTTTTTTTTTTAGTTTTAAAGCTATTTTTAAGTTAAAAGTTGTTTGGCAAAATATATATAAGTATAATTTTTTTAAGCATCTATACTTGTACTTTTAATTAAAGTCAAAATTTTATAAAAAAAATTATACGCATTATGCAACGCCAAAAAAAATTATACGCATTAGCGTAACAAAAAAACAGACAGACGGACATAAAGTATTACTCTAAACGCTAAAGTGTGTGTATGTATATTTGCGAGGTTGAAGAAAGAAAATAAAAATATTTGATATAATTAAATGACAATAGAATAAAAAAAATTGTGAGCCCTTCAAAAAAAAAAATTTGTGAGGTTGTGATCATTAAACAATATTGAAATTAAATATATAAGTGATAAAAAGATAATAAAATTAAATGAAACCTCCTTAAAAAATTAAATGGAAATGTTGAAAAAAATAAAATAAAATAAAATGGAAGAAAAAAAATATTAAAATATAATATTAAAAAATTAAAAGAAAAGGTTCCAGCGTGAGTTGAAGAGAGGTGCTTGTGAAATAAATGGTCGAGAATAGTTTTTTGAAGTAGCATTCAACAACTTTTGGTCAAAACTCTTTTCATTCAATTTTATGCATTAAAAAAGATACATTTTTAAGTACGTACTTAATTGATATAATGTTTGACATGATTTCTCCTTAAAAATGTAGATAAGTTGAAAAAAAGTCGGGTCTAACGATACCTTAAATAGGCCAACTGACGACGTGACACTAAAAAATTGAAAACATCACATACAAATAGGCCAAATTCTAGTGAGGTGGCACTATTTTTTTTTTGGAGAGATGGCACTCCCAAAAATTAAACACTTATTAAATGACCAAATTGCCCCTCATGGAATGAGGGGCAAATATGGAAATTCATGGGACATTATTTTTATATATAGTAAGTAGAAGTAAATAACCAATGGATAAACGGATACAATTTTGCATACGATACATGGGACACCCCAAAATTCGTGGTTGTTTATGTAATCGCTCTTCTATGAAAGCATGAAGAAAAAAAATTAAACATAAATGCACAAATAGTTATATTTTTTTGATAAATAAATGCACAAATAAATGCATCAAAGTAAGACCTAGTTTTAATTCTTTAATGGCTTAATTGCACTTTTTCCCCCTATATTTTGCTAATTGTGCGATTTTGCACCCCATCTTTTTGCCCCCTTTCTGGTTAGATGGAGCTTCTTGTACTTAATTGCACTTTTGCTCCCTATCTTTTTGTCAATTGTGTGATTTTGCACCCCCTTTTTTTTCTGCGCGATTTTGCACCCCATCTTTTGCCCCATTTCCTCCCTTTTAATGATGATTTTGAACAAAACACAATTGGCAAAAAAATAGGGTGCAAAATCGCTCAAAAAAACGGGGGTGCAAAATCGCACAATTAGCAAAAGATAAGGGGAAAAAGTGCAATTAAACCCGCTTTAATTTTATTAGCTTTTCATGTTAGGTGTGTGGCTAACCAAGTTGAACATTACTTAGCAAAATTTGCTCTTTCATCCAATTCAGACCTTGTTTGGATCGAAGAAACTCCAACTTATATTTCGATGAATGTGACTTTTGATTTATTGTCTGAACCGGTTTAATGAAATTGGTTTCATTTCAAAAAAAGATAAAAAGTAAATGCACAAATAATCAGTATATAGAAATACTTCAAAAAATGTATATTTTATAAAATTAGGTTATACATGTCTGCAAATCGATGAGATTCCACGTGATACAAATGAAAAAAAAAAATTGGAAATAGTTATCATATTGATTTATATATGTGTTTTTTCTAACAAGTTTCTTTAAGTGTTCTTTAGAGAAAAAAAATTACAAATGCACAAATATTCAAACACGAATCTCAACAAACAACAAGTGCTAACAAGGACTTAAAAATGAGATCAGAAGCATCTCATGGACACTTCAAAATTGAAGAACAAGATTGACCGAGGAAATACAAGATTAGAAGCAAATCCATGTCAATCTTATGAACGAAATTCTTCAAAAAAAACATCAAATTAGACATCAAAAGCACTTCAAATTACAGATTAAAAGATTAGAATTGCAGATAAGAACCACTTTAGAATGACTAAACCAAAAAGTTCAAAATGGGTGTTTAACACTTATTCTCATCTCATATGTCAAGGTCAAAGTTTTAATAGAAGCAAGATCAAAAGGATTTCAGAAAGAGAATTTTAAAAAATACCAAAAGGAATGATAATGTAAGATGGCCAAAAGTGCACAAGAGTATGATAATCAAAGATCACATGATGAGAGGCAAAGCACAAGGAATAAAAGCTAGTTTCGAGAGTTACTTGATAATGAAGGCAAAACAATAAAGGAAAAAAAATAGATAATCCTCAACGACTTGTTTCTTTCTTGCTCACCAAGACATAGGTATATTAAGTCATAACATCATTCAAATGAGAAGATCATGTCTCTCACACGATAACCCTCAAATCTCCATTAGAATTAGATCCAAAAGATTAGAAGTAGAAAACCACGATTGCTAAAAAATATCATAATCATCTTTAAATTTGAGATTCATTCTCAAACATTAGATAGCAATCACAAATATACTCAAACCTAAACTATAGCAATCACACATTGAACTTAGAGAGAAAAGGTCATTTTGCGATCAAATTGATAATTGTTAGATCGAGATCACAAACAATTACGTAATCAGTTAAAAGCATCACTAATCCTACTTAAAATCTAAAGGTGGATTGTGTGGTTGCTAAAGTTAGAAGAGGTTGTCCAATACTTGAAAGGTCAAGTAGACCAATAAAAGAAGAGAAAAGAGTGTAGTTTGTTAGAGGGTACCTAAAGTACCATTGTTGAAAAATCTCATGGTTGTGGGGATTAAAATTGCCCATTAGGGTGAACCACGATAAAAGATGCCTTATCTTGATGATTTCCATTCATCAACAAGATTTGGACGATCCTATCTTAAAGAGAATCAGGTAACAATATAACACTACTTTAGATGAAATATTATTTACTACCATTCATAAACAATTTTAAGAGCTAAATAGTAAATTTAATGAGAAAGCAATGGATTTGTCACCTCTAAGTTGTGTTTTGACTCATAATGATAGTAATAAACTTTTAACATGGACAATGTTTTAACTCTTGTTGGAAAAAAATATAATCCCATGTATTTTAATGATCAAGAGAAAATTAACTTGTGATATCAACTCTAGTAACTTCATTGATGAATCCCATCAAAAATCAAATTTAAAGAATTTATCACCAATTTAGAAATTATGCTCGTATTTGGTTGCAACTAAGAGGGATATAATTTACTTCCTAATTGATTATTCCTTTGCCTTAATAAAATATTGTCGATCACGATGGGTCTGGTGCATGAGGCTATGCACCTCATGCATGGTAACATGGGTTTTCCTTCTACCACCTCCAAGTTCTTCAGCTTACACGAACTGGTGATCATGATGCACCTCATGCATGAGGCTACACCCTTCACACATAGCGACATGAATTTTTTCTTCTATAAGTTTCCAAGTACTTCTACCTTTGATCTATTTTGTACTTTAGGATAGAAATTTCCAAAGCATAATCTGGCCTTCATTTCTTTATTGTAAAAAGTTTAAATACCTCTGTAACTTCTACCAATATACAAAATATCAACATTGTATCTGCTCACCAGAGATGATTTGTTGGTTGGAGTTTCAACTTCCACAATTGGGTGCATGGTTCGAAACAGGATCGTATAAAAATAACGTCAACAATGTAAAAGTTATAAAAGTTTTTATTTTTTAAAAGAATTGTATCCTTTTAACACTATGTACCTAGTTCGAGTCTTAGAGGAAGTGAATATATTTTTGACCTCTTTTTTTTTTTTAAGCAAAAGATGAGGCAGAGGGGTCACCTACCGCTACACCCAAAAGATATATATATATAAATAGAAAATAAAGTACAAAGAAGAGGGACATAAACCAAAACCCTTAGAGAAACAAAAAAACGATAGAAAGAGAAATTATAGCTTCAATTGAAAACCTTTAGAAGTACTTACCCTGAGCCTTGTAGGGTAAGGCCCTTTGCTAAGTTCAGCCTATTGCTTTTGATGCTTCTTCTTTTTCTTTGAGACAACCATTTGAAATTGTTGATTGTCGTCAATTTCAGCCATATTATCCCAGGATTGTCTAAGAAAATCCATATCTCTTTGAACCACAGCAGGAATAGGTGGAGCAATTAGAGCAAGTTGCCTCCTATCAGAACCAAAATCTTGCTCAAGATCACTGGTGGTGGAATCTTGACAGTACTCTATATCAGTCACAACATCACACCAAGGACCAATTATACGTATATCAGGAAAGTGTTGGTCCCTGTTATGTTCCCCAGTCATATGATAATCATGAGCTAAAGAGTCTCCCGCTTGTACAATAACAGTCTCTTCCACAAGATTAATGACATCTACAACTTGAATAGTATCTCTGATCTCTTTAGACCTAATCATATCACTTAGAAGAGGGTCCTCATCTACAACCATTTTTCTACAACCTGTTGATTGCATAACAATAGACAATGGTTGCAAAACTGGTGCAGACACAGTTTGTGCAACCTCATTCTGACTAGTAGGTTGAGTATCATTAGAAGATTAAGTCTTACCTTTACCCTTCTCTTTATCCTGCAACTTCTCAGAGGTTTTGTTTCCAACTTCTTGTTTCCGAACAACTTCCTTAGAATCCTTCTGGTTGTTATGCAACCATTTACACTGACCAATGGCATGACCAATTGCTGCACAATTATGACAATAATCAGGGAGCCATTCATAAGCAATATCAACGTAAAAGGAAAACCCTTCAGGCTCAACCAAAATCTAATAAAAATTTCTTTTGGAAAGGTCAATGTCAACCAAAATCCTTGCATAATGACCAAAAGTGCGATTCTTAGTCGCAACGTCTAAATCTAGAGGGGTTCCCACCCCATTAGCAATTTCAAATAACGTTTTAGGTCTCCAATATTCCTGCGGGAGATCTAACAGTCTAATCCAGACCTGAACATGGGATTGCATCGGATTGTGAAAGCTAAAATCTGGAGACCATTTTGAAAGTCGGAGAATACCTGGTTTAAGATTCCAAGAACCAGCAGACCAAATTTTCTTCATGTCATCCATTGAAGAAAATTGAAAATGGTAAAAACCTTTACCCAAAGGGCTAATCTTCAGATTTCCTAAAGGCTTCCATAAAGCAAGAAGCTTCTCATGAAGGTTACGAGCAGTAACTGGTTTATCCCCTTTGCTCAAGCTCAGTCTTCCACGAAGATTATGTTGGCAACCTTCAACTCCTTTCTCATATTCATCCTATGAAATCTTGATGCTCAGAGAGTCCCCTTTGATTACAGAAGTGGATAAAAGATTTTGTTGGTTGTCGCCATTGGATAGAGCTTGTGCGAAGGTGCGAAGACTGTTGTTCGGCGGATTCAGAGATCGTGGGAAGCCCAAAAACGGCCACGGAACAATAGGAACAACGTACATAATAGCTCTTTGGAAAATCAAAACCCAACATAAGCAACAAACAAGCAGCAAAAATGCAGAAAGCAACTAACAAGGGAACGAAACCAAAACCCACTAAATCAAGAGGAACAAATCAAAGAAAACCCAAATATCACCTGCTGATAGAATCACGATAGAGAGATTCACAACAGAAGCGAGAGAAATTGATGAAAGAATCCAATTGAAAGCAACCCCTAAAAGGGCGGTGGTGGTGAAGTTACTGTTCATGTTTATCACTACTCCTTTCTCTCTCCATTTGTTTTGACCTCTTCAATTCAATATTTTTACATCTAATTTTTTTTCATAATTCATCATCATTTTTTATTTGTTCGGTATTTTTCCTTGTCTTTAATGAAAAACTAAAAGAGAAAAAATATAAAATAAAATCAAGCTATGATAAAAAAATAATGGTTATTTTTTCGGTTTTTCCCTTGTATTTTGTGAAAGGCTAAAGAGAAATAAAAATAAAATAAAAGAAAATGAAGTTATGATAAACAGCTATGCTATATATCGCGACGGGTTTTCACACGAAAATTTCCCGAATACGGTTTTTGCATGTATTTCTTTCTTCTATGTTACTTTTTTTTGATCAATTTTCCTCTATATAGCTGCTACTATTAAATAGAGACGGTAAAAAAAAGAACACATGCATAGTTGACATACTTATTTGGTACGTGGCTTCACAAGTATTAAGTAATCAAAAGAACACATGCATGGATGACAACCGCCATGAAAATAACATAAAGTTCAGTTAATACACAAAAGAATTTAAATTAACAGAATAATGGACGTCGGTGATAGCATATACAAGTTTACGGGTCCTCT
>Ga0315914_1001664_pt1 | contig 33634 bp, 22 predicted proteins | sample MpolenodulesMG_FD_203920 | JGI IMG/M metagenome (GOLD analysis project Ga0315914, IMG submission 203920) | Medicago polymorpha root nodule microbial communities from Los Angeles, California, United States - elongated nodules | ecosystem: Host-associated > Plants > Roots > Nodule | place: USA...
AAGTAACATTAACAAGCAAAAATCACAAAGACAACAACATGAACAGGCAAAAATCATACCACAGGAACTTAAATCGAACATAAGGGCGAAGATCAGCCAACAAATCAAAAATAGAAAGAAAGAGAGCAAAAATCATAGCAAGAAATCGATACACAATACCTGAGTTGCAGAGTGAAGAGAGAACAAAGAACAGCACTAGGCCTTACGGTTTCATTTCATTGATAAATTAATGTGTGCCTACACTACATGTTTTCATTGGCTTCTGAAAGCTGCATTCTACTAGAGATATTTAATAAAGAAATAAAGCATCACAGATCGCGGTGTTACACTACACATACACGTGAAAATGATTTCTTTAATATAATTTTTCTGTTCTTCATATACAAGGGAATGAAGGAGCAAAATGCAAACAAAATGTCAATCTTGTTAAATGATTGACATATATTTATTCCTTTCATTAAAGGAACCAAAGCTAAAATAAAAATGTGTACCAAGAAGTAGATGACATTAAAAATACAAAATAAGAATTGCACAAGACTATATCTCAAAGACAAAGATCTGCTAAGTCAAAAGATCTACCAACAGCTTTGCCCCAAGAATCTACTTTCTTTTTCCTAATTTCTTCAACCATTAGAGGACGGAAAATACTAGCATTCTTCAGCATGTCCTTTGAATCGAAAACAAAATCTTCTTTCCAAATCCCAACAGCTAATCCAGCTGCATAGGCTGCTCCAAGTGCTGTTGTTTCAATGTCAACTGGTCTAATTACTGAAGTTGCCAACAAATCCGCCTGCTCAAGATAAACATTCTATCAACAAAAATTCTATCATATATGTGATAAAAAGTGACTAAGTTTATGTATCAACCTATCAAGATAAACATTTTCTTAACGTGCAGACAAGTACTAACATGTCGATCAGTCAGCTTTTTTCAGTCCCTTATTTTTCTTTCTCTCTTTGATTGGGTAAAGAAGGGAAAAATTCTAACCAAACAGTCTTAATAGAAGGTAAAATTGGAAGAAACAATGGTTACACCAAAAGTTTTTATCGCCTTAATGTACATAAAAATATAATATATGCATAAAAATTAATTATTTGCTTAAGTAAAGAAAGCAAAATATCTTTTGAGCTTATCTACATACATAAGCACTTCTGAGATAAGTGCTTATGCTAGAAGCGCTAAATTAAGCTGTTAATTGAAACAGGGCCCAGGTAATGCTAAACAATATCGAAAGGTTAGAAAATATGATATTAGATGAAAGAAAGAGTTTCATATAACAAAACGCAAAGTTAGTCCAAACCTGAGTCTGCATTAACAGGTTGTTAACAGTTGCACCACCATCAACCCTAAGCAAAAACTCATCTTTCTTCGATTGATCTGTTCCAGAATCTTTGTGCATTGAATCAATAACATCTTTTACTTGAAAACATATGCTCTCAAGCACGGCTCTAGCAATGTGGGCCTTGCTAGTATACCTTGTTATTCCGATACAAACCCCACGAGCATCATCACGCCACCACGGAGCAAACAATCCATTGAAGGCAGGAACGAAGTAAACACCACCATTGGATTCTACCTCTAATGCCAGAGCCTCTATATCTTTAGCATTTGTAATGAGACCAAGACCATCTCTAAGCCACTGCACCGCAGCTCCAGCAATAGCAACAGATCCTTCGAGTGCATAATTGGTTGGAGCATTCGGACCAAGCTTATAAGCTATAGTTGACAGAAGGCCATGGTTTGATTTAACTACTCCTTCGCCGGTATTCAGTAGAATGAAAGCACCTGTACCATAAGTACTTTTAGCCTCCCCTTTACGGCACGCTTGTCCAAGCATTGCCGCATGTTGATCACCTAAACATCCAGCGATTGGGATACCAGCAACTGGCCATCCAGAAGAAATATTGCCTATAATTTCTGAATTACTGATAATTTTAGGCAAAATTTCAGCTGGGATTTGAAGTGCTTTCAAAGTAGATTCATCCCAGTTGAGGGTTTTTAGGTTCATCAGCATTGTTCGGGATGCATTTGAAGCATCGGTGACGTGCAATCCTCCTTTCACTCCACCGGTTAAGTTCCAAATCAACCAAGTGTCTATTGTTCCAAACAATGCATCTTTTTTCTTAATAGCTTCCTTGACAGCATCCACATTTTCCATCAACCACAGAAGTTTCAAAGCACTGAAATACGTGCTAATAGGCAAACCACAGCTCTCAACAAAGTGTGTTCTACCACCAGGTAACTCCTTTTCCAGTCTCCTGTTTCAAAAAGAATAACATCAATCAACAACATTTCTGAGGATGACAAAAAGAAACAAAGGAATGAAGTAGTACACCAATGTCAACCATGGAACTAACATCAAAAGCTCAGCACTGATTGATTGAAAGAAATAAATAATCAGAACATTGCACAAACAGATCCTTATCCCTCAAAAACAGAATTACCACCTATAAAAAAAGATGTACAGCTGATGATATGTTTTACACAATAAATTATTAGTGAATATTTTTCCTTGGCCTGATACTCTCTTTATCTATAAGGCACATTGGACCCAATTGGTCCTAGATTAAGCATACCTATAAAAAAATTATGAAAAATACTAACAACGCACTCTTTATGACTAGTCCATCTTTTTCACCACGTCAAATTGTTCTTTAAAAAGTGATCAATTTAAGGGTGTTTTACTTTCTAAAAGTTTGATTTATCCAAACATAGAGAATGGGCAAACAGTGTGATTAAAAGATTGTGTTGCTAAGGACCCATATTCAGACAAGATTCAAACACACCTATTTTTTATTATTCAGGATGATGGACCTAGATTCCCTACAGATGGGATTTCCTGCGGTCACTGCAGTCGGTGCATCTAAGCCATTAGATAGAGGTCAGACGATTCATGTCATGATTTTGACAATTCAAAACCCAGAATCTCAACCGTCTGATCTAGATCAACAATTGAGATAACGAACATTGGCCGCGGGGAATCCATTTCCTACAATGATCATATATACATGCCTTTTTGCTTGCAAAATATCAATCTCCTAGCTATGTAGCACCGACACTTCAAATTAAATATGTATCCGGTGTCTGGCACATGTGGTTACATTCAATCATTACCATTTTCTCAAATTACTGTCAAAGTCGTGTTTGATGTCTGTGTATATGTAAGTGTTTTATAGTCTCCTGGCCACATGAATTATACTCGTAAACATCCAAAGATTTGTGTATTTATACAACAGAATAAAATGAAATGATTTCGTTTACTCCAATCAAGCATCAATTCAGGAAAAGAAGGAAGGTAAAAAAAAAAAAAAAAGAGGACCTGCAAACAGAGGTAGTACGAACATCCATCCAAACAAGAGCATTGTGAAGAGGAGCACCAGTGGATTTGCTCCAAACAAGAGTAGTCTCTCTTTGATTGGTGAGACCAATAGCCTTCAATCCTTTGTCCACATTGAATCCGTCAGCTGTTGCCTTATCCACTGCCTTAGTAATACAAACCTTCACGCTCTCCAATATCTCCATTGGATCATGCTCCACCCATCTGTCAAATCAACAAACAAACACAAACCTGTCAAAATTTTCAACAAAAGAACAAAACTTTACCATTAAAACAAAGATAGGATGCTGCCATAATTACCGACCCATCAATATTTTCAACAAAATAACGAAATATTACAATGAAAAGAGTAAATAGTCATTTTAGTATACTATCATTATAGTCCATAGATGTGTCATTTGGATTACACGCACGTGCCGCTGTTATTGATTTCAACCGCTCGATCTTGAATCAATGGTCGGGATTGTTACTGAAAGTGTAATCTGAACCAACCAATCTCAAATCGATGGGTGAAATCAAATACAGCGTTTAAATGTGGGATCTTTTTACAGCACGGCAACTAGGTTCTCAAATAACATAAGCATCTTCAAGGGTCTCTTTTATGGACTGAACTAACTAACACTAGACACATTCGAGGATCAAATCGACTATCAAAAGACAAATTTTGGCACTTTTTTGTAAATCTGATACATTCATGGATTATAGTAAAACCACCTCAAGCATCCAAGAATCAAAATGACAGTTCACTCCAATGAAAACAAAATCCATAAGCCTCCTCAATTGTCTCTTTTATACTAACTAAAGACACTTTCTCTGACCAAATCAACTAACAATACACATTCGAGGATCAAACCGACTAACAAAAGATAAATTCAGGAATGTTTACATTCACGGATCACAGTAAAATCGTCTCACACATTCAAGAATCAAAATGACTGATCAGTCCAACGAAAACAAAGCAAAACTTGCCAACCCATCAAAATTTTGAATCAAAAAACAAAACTTTACGACAAAAACAAACATACGATGCATCCATGTTACAAAACACAACAAACTCATCAAAATTTTCGATCAAAAAACATAACTTTACAACAAAAACAAACATGGGGTGTATCCATGATTACTACAAAACACAACAAACCCATCAAAATTTTCAATAAAAAAACAAAAAAGAGGTGATCATAATCATAATTACCCTGCTTGTGGATAGAACTGAGTGAATTCAACCTGATGAGATCCAATTGGTTTAGCTGATTTATCATATATTATGAACCTGCTACTGCTTGTTCCTTGGTCAATTGCACCAATGAAAACATCTTCTTTAGACATCTTTGTCTTGTTCTTGTTCTTCTTCAATACAATGATGTTATGTTTATTTGATGATTGAATTTGTGGTGATTTGATGAACAAACACAAGACATTGTATTTATCGTAGTTGACTAATAAATGAATTGCCGTTTCTTTTGGAATGCTGATGTCAAATCCACGTTTTTAGATAAATGAACGGTCACCAACTTTATCACTTTCTTTTAATATTTTTTTTATAAAATCTCATTATCTTTGTTTAAGGTCAATTTCATCTGAAATCACCACTAAAATCGCTTTTCCTTCTATCTTTCGGGAACTTCTATCGTACACCTCATAAATTGAGATGTACCGGTACTCCTGCTTCAAAAATTTATAATTTAACAATCATTTTATGAAATAAAGAGTTATTTATCAATATTTATATTTTATAAAACATCATTTTATAAGAAAAAAACATCATTTCATTGTTTATAAGAATCATATTAAATTTTTAACATTTTCTTATAAAAAAAAAATCAATATTCTTTGTTATATGTAACAAAAATTTAAAAAAAAGTAAATTTTATTTAGTCGACACTTTTGGTAAATAAGATCTAATTATTGTAATTGTTAATGATTGACAACAATTATTTTTCTTCAAAAAACAACCTATTTTAATATTAATTTGATAGTTTGGTGTACCAGTACACTCAAATTTGTGAGTGTACCATAGAATTTGCCCTATCTTAATTGAATAAATGATTTTTTTTACATATTTTTAATTTTTTTTGTTTGTTTTTGTGATTTAGTCGTCTCTACTGTTTATTTTGATTTCTTGTCTTGGTGCGGTATGTTTTTATTTTTCGCCTTAGTGCAGTGTTTATTTGATTCCGATTGAAAGATTAGCTTGAGCAACTGCATATTTAATCAATGATTTTTGTGTCGTCAACGTTGCAGATTCGGAGACATCTTGAGTAATCTGGAGAATTGAATATGGTCATATTTGTAGGCATGGATATTTTGTCATTTTATATTATTAACATAAATGTTTGAGTTTGTTTGCATATTTATCCTTTTTGCTTTTAACGACTTTGAGTTTGTATTGCGTCAAAGTACTCTATCAATTTAAATGAATGAATGTCGTTTATTTTTGTAAAAAAATAAATATAGAGATTAATACTTCGACCACTGTAGGTTTCAAATGGACGATAAATTAATCTTATCGAGGTTGTATGTCTTACGCTTAGATTCAAATCCAAAAGTCTTGGTTAAATTAGATGAAATATGTGTGATCTCATTTTTATTTTTTTTTAATATTTATTTGTGGATAAAGGATAAGTTCCTCTTTCTCTCCGCTTTTATTGGTTTACTATAATGTGCCTTATTTTTTATTTCACTTTTGGAAGAGTATTTATTATTGTGCGATTTTCACTTTTTTTTCCTTCTGTTTTGAGTGATTTTTTCTTTTTGGAAGAGTATTCTTTTTTGGTCAAACTTTTTGTGTGATTTTATTTATCCCTTTTTGTGTGATTTTATTTATCCCTTTTTGTGATTTGATACTGCTCCCAATTCACGTGAAATGCAACTGTCTTTCTTTTTTAAGGAACGTGAAATCCAACTGTCATAATCAACGCCACTTAATATCGAAAATTAGTTGTCCCTATTTGTTTGGATGAGAAAAGAAAGTTAAAGGAAAGAAAATAAGAGGAAAATGAGTAGAAAGTAAAATGATTTGATGATTGTTTAGTTATACTAAAAGTGAACAGAAAATGAAAGGAAAGAATAAGCTATATTTAGTAAATGACATTTATACCCTTTCATAAAAATGATATATGCATACATGTATCACACAATATTAATTTAATATAACGGATTATTTTATGTACCAATAATGTAAATATAAATTATTTGCCACCTAATATTTTTCGGTACCGATAGATATATAGCTACTAGTATGTGGACCCGTGTCAAGCACGAGTTAGAATTTCGTCATATTTAAGGGATAAAATATTATGATTTATCAAGTGTCGGTTAAGTCTCAACAATATTGGATAAAAAGAGTAGAAGTTTCACAATAATTAAATGAAAAAATCATATACTTAAGCCTTAAAATTTTGGATGAAGATGCGGCTTTATTCTCACTTATGTGATTGCTCTTTGTCTATGTGATTGCTCTTTAAGCATCTAAAAATTGTTCATTGGCACCTATTGAACGGAAATTAACTACCATTCAATGCAAAACAATAGTTATTTGTCATTCGACATTTTTAAAATTAGTAAATTACTTTTTAAATCGGTTTAGCTGATTTAAAAAGTTTCATGAACGGTAATTAATTATTGTTGAGGGTATTTTGGTTAATTTAGGGTGTTTGTGAGCAATTGCTACATGGCAGTATGTTAATGTGTCGAGTGTCAGTCAAATTTTCACATTGGATGCAAGAGTAGATGTTGAGCAACATAAAAGTTAGATGGTTTACATATGTAATACCTTACAACTTTGGGTGAACATGTGATGTCAATCTCACTTAAGCTTAATGTGATAATACAATCCAATATAGCTCTCATTGAAGTGTTAGCATTAGGATGATTTATTGTTAGTTTTTAGGCATCATTAGTTTAATTTTTGGATGTCATTCGTTTTCATGCAATTTTTTTTATTCAACTTCTATCATTTCAAATTCCTTCCCATCTGATCTTTGGTGAGTTTTGACAATGGAGATATGTTCTACTAAGTTGTCAAAATACATACAATGAAATAATAATGAATGAATGAATCATGCGTTTTTAGATAATCAATTTTCATTTGATGAATAGTTTTGAGTTTACCATGACTTATCAGTTTAAATTTAAAATATTCAATTGTGTACGTATAATATAGTTTCTGCTTAATAGATCAACATGTTATTTTTTTAATTTATGTTTTGATTATGTGTGTATGAGTATGCAACATGTGTGAATGTGTGAATATATGAATGTTTGTAACCGAATACAACTAACTATATTGTCGTGTAGCACCGACATTAGTGATGGATCCGGCCTATTTGAATAGTGGGGCACTATATAAAAAAAATCTTGCTAACGAGTGTCCTAAGGCATTCTTTAAGGTTTCTTAATCAAGAAATTATTTTTTGAAAAAGTTTAACATTTCAATTTTCGATGCATGAAATGCACAATTTTTCATAAAAATTTACTATTTAAAGTTCTTAAAGAGAAAAAGTGCCCCTAGAGCACTCGTTAGCATTTCCCTATAAAAAATTGTCCTCTACTATTTTTTATATTATGAAAATTTTGAATGATTTTCTCATTTTCAATATCAATAAAAATATCTTTCTCTATATAAATAACTAAACAATTATTTAAATGACTATCTCCCACTCGATTTAACATTCAATTCTTGATAATATTCATATTACCAAGAAAGGATTTGATATATATAATGATAGGTGTGGACCAAGGGAGAAAATAATTTGTGATAAGTTTGGGCCATGAGGTCAAAATGTCAACTATTGGTATTATACTCCCTCCGTCCCTATATATAAGTACCTTTTTTTTTTCTGTCACGTTTCTTAAGAAAAATAGTTATTGCAATTACTGTGTCTATTTTGTGTGTTAACATTACCAAATTGTCCTTTGTTTGTATGTGTATTAAATTTGACTTTTCATATTTCAAGATAAGTTAGTAGTATTAATTAAGGGTGTTTAGGAAAGTAAAAAAAAATGCATCTAGCAATTTGAAAAGGGGTTTATATTTAAAAACAAATTTTTAGTCAAATGAGTGTTTATATATAGGGACGCAGGGAGTACTACTAAAAAAAGTGTTTCTAAATATTGTGTAGGCACAAACCCATAAATATAAAAACATGCATCTGTCCCTGCCGATATTTATGATCGAAGACGTGTTAGGACTTGGGACACATGTAAGTGTATGTTCAACAATGTCACGGGCACTGACATAGACACGCTACTCACATACACTTGCGATTAAATTAAATCATGTCATTTTCTCAAATTATTATTGTTGTCGATTGTGTTGGTGTCCATATTGTGTTTGGTGTATGTGTCTGCGCTTCATATTATTGTCCATTTTGGGATCTGACTTGTGCCTAAAAATATTGTGTTTTGACAACTGATGTATTTGAAAATGAGTCTTTCCCGAAGAAAATGATACAAACTGCACAATGTGATGTGGAAATATGCAAATGCAGCAACACCAACTTGTGTTGAACTCGGTATATACCAGATTGGCAACTTGTTCTAATCCAACTCTAGCAAAAAATCCTACATCTAATAGCATAAAACATTGTTTTTAGGAGACTTAGGTTTTAACATGGTATTAGAGGAAAGTTGAATTTCGGAACATGGAAAAATGGGCATATATGCATTGCTCAGGCTTTAAGGCAAAGAGCTTTTGTGTGAGGAAACATGTTACATATAGTTTAGAATTTGGATTATTTACCCTTTGGCTTTGAACTGAACCTTAGTCAAAATGAGTTTTTAATACTTGAGCCCTTGTTTCCCCTTTCTAACATCAGTGTTTTTGTGAACTTTTAGGTGTTCGATACTTGGAGAAAGCCGTCTTCAATTTTGACTACGGACAATACAAGTTAGTACTTCATGCACTTGATGAGCGTAAATGAGTTATCGAAAATGCACCACACCTATGCCATGCACTGCCGTGCATGACACCGTGTTTTAGCTGGTTTGAAGTAGTGTATTATTGGGCGGGCTTGAAAATGTACGATTTAGTCGCGGGAAGACAACTGCTGCACTTATCAAGATATTATTCCACAAAAGAATCCGTTGAGCTCTTTCCCACTCTAGCAAGAGAGGGAAAGGATAGAAGCCTAAGGGGTACAGTTGTTTATTATGATGGGCAGATGAATGATTCACGTCTTAATGTTGGAGTTGCTTGCACTGCTGCTTTAGCTGGTGCGGCAGTGCTGAACCATGCAGAAGTGGTATCCTTACTGAAGGACGATGCTGGACAACGGATAATTGGTGCACGAGTTCGAGATAATTTAACCGGTAACTTTCTTTTTAATTTCTAATTGTTACCTCACCCTCATCCCTCTGCACCCTCTGACCTAGGGTCTTGGATACACCTTTGCATTGTGGATACTTAGAAATAGTTCTTTTAATTACATTTGTTTGCTATTTTTTGAAATGCAGGTGAGGAGTTTGATACATATGCGAAAGTGATTGTGAATGCAAGCGGGCCATTTTGTGACGCTTTAAGGAAAATGGTCGACAAAAATGCAAAAGAAATGATTGCTCCTAGCAGTGGTGTACATATTACACTTCCTGATTACTATTCTCCTAAGGGAATGGGCTTAATTGTTCCTAAAACTCAGGATGGACGTGTTGTTTTCATGCTTCCATGGATGGGACGAACCATTGCTGGAACTACAGATTCTAGTACTACATATCTTCCAGAACCGCGTGAAGATGAAATACAATTTATATTGGATGCAATATCTGATTACCTTAACGTTAAGGTAAATTGTATCTGCCAATAGATGGTTTTTTAACTCATTATGTTTTCTCTTATTTTCTCAAGAGTTGGTATGGATAAAACACAGTTATGTTCTTTAATTCATGTAGCTAATCCCACCTAGTAGGAAAGGCTGTAATTTTTGTTGTTTTTTTTTTCCAACTTTTGTTATTTTAGTGTTTGTTTAGGATTTTTAATTTTTTTTTTGACTAAAACGAAAAGCTATTATGATTAACTTTTTCCAAAATCTATTATTTTTAAATTCGAAACAAACGCACCCTAAGAATTACAAGTTCTATGAGATATTGCCTTATTTGTAAGTATATGTTAGATTGTCTTAGGGAAAAGATTGGAAGAATTTGTTTCTTGTTTAATTATGTTTGTCATTTGATTCTTGATTAAATGCAAGCCAACTGATGCCGGTAAACTGCCAATCAATCTAGATGTCATTTTAATGTATCTATTGCATTTTCCGTCTTACATTGTTTGCTAACCAGGAGTAAATAACGATGGAAAAATTTTAGGTTCGCCGCACTGATGTACTTTCTGCTTGGAGTGGTATTCGCCCGTTAGCAGTGGATTCAACAGCGAAAAGTACTGAGAGTATCTCAAGGGATCATGTTGTCTGCAAGGATTACCCTGGTTTGGTCACCATCACTGGTGGCAAGTGGACTACCTATCGTAGGTAACGATTTAACGAATAACTTGTTGAAGTTTGTTGAGATGTGGTTGATAGGTTTTAGGGTTTAGGGTTTTTCGTTGGTAATTTTAGTTATTTTAGTTTACATCACACAAAAGTTTCTATGCAGATGAATATTGTGATGATCTCTGTGTTTCAGCATGGCAGAAGATGCTGTTAATGCCGCTATAACGTCTGGAAAGCTGACCCCCACAAATGGATGTGTGACCAACAATCTCTGCATCGTTGGTGGCGAAGGGTGGGAACCTTCTTCGTTTACAGTTCTTGCTCAACAGTATAAACGCATGAAAAATACACACAGTGGTAAAGTTGTTCATGGTGTAATGGACTCTGCTGCTGCCAAGCATTTGTCTCATGCATATGGAACATTGGCTGAGCGTGTGGCTGCCATTGCTCAGGTTTGCTTGTATTAATTGCTTTATATTTCATATTCTTATTTTCATTAAGCAACAAAACATTTACAGAAGCATCGTAGATAAAATGGACTGGCCTCACTAAGAAGATTACATCAGATGAAGAGTAGAATAATAATTTAAGGTTGAGGGAAACTAAAAAAATCCCACGTCGAACTCTAAAAATCGAGGCTTCACAGTACAGTTTAGTGACAGGTTAATGTGATTTTTTAGATCATGCTGTTGATTCTAAATAAAAAATCTAGTAAACCATAAAATTGACTTGAATCTGTATTTTGTATTTCAGAATGACAATTTGGGCAAGCGACTTGCCCATGGTTACCCTTATTTGGAGGCAGAGGTAGCCTACTGTGCTCGTAATGAATACTGTGAATCTGCTATCGACTTCATTGCGAGGAGGACTCGTCTTGCTTTCCTTGAAACTGATGCAGCAAGAAGGGCATTGCCTCGTGTGATCGAAATATTGGCAAATGAGCACAAATGGGACAATTCAAGGCAGAAGGAAGAGTTGCAGAAGGCTACAGATTTGTTGAAGACTTTTAAATCCTCAAAAAATGCCCAGTTTCATGATGGGAAGCACACTTAGTAAGTGCAATAAACAAGACATGTTTTATACATTAAATATATTGTACTTGCAATAGCAGCAAATAGTTCGATCTGGATCATCTCCAGCTTTGTTGTAATGCACTGATCAGAGTCGTCCATTTTCCATATTGTGTTGTTGATCATAAGCAAAATAATAAAATCAATAGTCAAGATCCGTTCAAATAGTTATCCAAGTTTTTGGTATAGACTAAAGTTGAGACAGTAAAACATTGTGGACCAATTTCTTTTTTACGAAGAGTTTATCAACACTCTCATATCGTCATGCAATATTACTTTTTTTTCATTCAATATCATGAGTAAGCTTATTTTGTAACCGCAATTTCAAAATAGTCGTAACATGCATGTTTGATTTGCATCTGACTTGAAAAGTTTACACCTATGATATTTGTCTCATTTTTTACGGGCAATTTTAACATGAAATTTAAGACAACAAGTTTACACAGATTAAAAATGTAGTTTATTATTTATGTAGATACTTAATGAATATAACAATACATTTGAACTTATTAACTATCAGTTAAACATAACTGATCACAAGTTTAAGTATCATTAACCATAATTTTTTATAGTGTTAAAATACATATATTAATCATCTACATTATATACAAATATATAATCAGTTAAAAGTCGTGGTCAATAATGGTTCGCAATCGTAGTTAATTTTGTTTAATAGATAGTTAATGAGATGCAATACATTATTATATTCATTAACACAACCGATAAGATAGAAAGGAACGCGAACACCTAAAATAATGATATAATTTGAACTAGTCAATTACAAGATTTTTCTGAATTTTTAACAATAAAAATTATTATAATTAAAACTATTGCTAATAATAATATGTGACAAGTCAGCTTAACATTTTTTTTAATAAAAAATGAAGAAATGATTAACTTGTACACGTATTAAGAGATAAAAGATATGAATGAGACAAAAAATAAATAAGATAAATGATTTGAACCAAAAAAAATTAAAAGACTAAGTGTTACAAATAAATAATATAAAAAACAATAAAATAATTTTTCCTATATTATTATGCTCTCTCCTTTTTAAAATGAATGTCATTTTAGCAAAAAAAATTGTTTTAAAATGAATGTCATTATCAGTTTCCAATGCAATAACAATTTTTTCTTTTCAATTGTATCCTTCCATTAATATTATATACACTACTTCAAAGTATTATTTTTCCTGATAAAAAAACAAACCAATAGTTAGTTAAGATAATTAATGCATTTTTTAATATATGCGTAGAAACCTAATAAATAACTAAGTATATAATTCTAATAATCAATCGCTAGTAACATTTATCATAAAAAAGCATAATTAATTTGTTTTCTGCATTACTTGTTCTTCTGCTTCCGGCCACACCTTTGTTCTGCTTGAATCCACAGCGTGAGTTGTTTTTGCTTGCTTTGATCTACACAAGCTTTTCTTTTTATTTTGCTTAGTTTCGTTTCGTATTGATTCTTCCCGGAGCCATACTTCATCGTCGGTACCAAAATTTAACAGATTAAAGAATGGAAGGGCAAAATCCGGCCACGCCCCATTGCTATGCCTTCTCGAGTGTTTTGTTCTCTTTTAAAACAAAAAATCATCAAATCAAAGTACATTAATTCATGCAATTGCAGCGATGTTTTTTTTCATTATTGCCGACTTATTGGGTTTGAGTTTTTCTTTGTTATTTAGGTTTTGAACAATCAAATTCATGGCTTTGGGAATAGTCACTAAAAGGTTGGGGAATAAACTTTTTCCAGCATTATCTTCCTCTTCCAGGCTTCTACATTCTCATGCCACCAGTTTCGGTTAGTTGCATTCAAATTTACATGTTTAAGTTAAAACAAATACTATTAACCTGTTTAGATTTGTGAAATTGCTTTGATTTACATTTTTCCATATAAATCTAGGTTTCAAACATGTAAACGAAGAAGAAAAGGCACGCATGGTTGGTGATGTATTTACAAGTGTTGCTAAAAACTATGACACCATGAATGATCTAATGAGTGCTGGGTTGCATAGACTGTGGAAAGAAAGGTTAAATTACCTATTCCATTCTATAAATAATTTATATTTTCTGTTTCAATTGATTAGATTTGTCCTATGTTGCACCGGTGTAGGATACTAACACGACATTGACACATGTTACATACAGTTTCTTCCATTTCTTTTTTAAATTATTACCGGTGTTTACCTATTAATGTCGTGTCTGTGTTAGTTCTTTATATGATTTGACGTTAATCTGTAGTTTCTGCTCAATTTCTCAGGCTAGTTTCCATGTTGAATCCTTTTCCTGGAATGAAGCATCTTGATGTGGCTGGTGGCACAGGTCTGCATCCTTCATACTCACCTTTAAACGTTATAGTTTCTAAAGAATATATAATGTTACTTTGAGTGGTGCAATTGAAATTGTTGTTGTACTTGTAGCAGTTAGATAAAAGGACTGATTAATATATGATAGCATGAGATATCAATAAATAAGGGTATTATTAGAAGAAGTAATCAATACTATCTTGAAACGTTAAAGTCACAAATAATTCGAAACGAGTCAATATTCTAAAAGTTACAGATAATATGTGATTGGAGTGCCAAGTTTCTGTGTATATAAGGTTAAAAAAATAAAAAATTTAAGCAAATTGGTGCAGTCTTGAAAGTTATGTAGAGTGTGGGTAAAAGAAGTGATGAAGTTTGGACTGGTCAGAGGGATATATAGTTCAAAAGGACGATCTGATGCTGTAAAATTCTCACCATGGGGAGGTCCAGTGAAAGGTTGGAACCATTTGTGAGGGTCTCTAGACTATCAGTTTTGCTTTCCATCTTCCTAGTCATACGATCCCTTTAATAGGGTCTAGCTGTATTTTTGTTTATCATAAAAGCTTTGTTCTGCTCGCCAATATTGCGTTAGTATGGAGAGACTTGAAGGGTACTGCTGCTGCTGCATCATATCATATAATCATTAATAAGCATAAGGATTTTTCTTGATTTTACAGGGGATGTTGCTTTTAGAATCTTGGATAACATAAACAGAGTTAAGCAGAGAGGGCTTCAAGACGGTTTTAACGATGTTCTAGAGGCAAAAACTCAGATATATGTATGTGACATTAACCCAAACATGTTGAATGTTGGCAAACAGCGGGCTGCCGAAAAAGGTAAATGAGAATGTCTTGGAATGCAACAATTGCTTCGAGCTTTTGTGAAGAATTTTGATTTAATTTATCTTCATTTGTTAGGAGTGAATGTTTTTCTGCTTGTTTTGATAGGTTATGGAGAAGAAGGTTCCCTTGTTTGGGTGGAGGGAAATGCTGAAAGCTTGAGTTTCCAAGATGATTCAATGGATGGTTACACTATTGCATTTGGGATAAGGAATGTTACACACATCGAGAAAGTTCTTAGTGAAGCTCATAGGTTGGTTTGCATTTTTTTACAAGATTGCTACGACTTGTACGATTTAGAAGCTAATGGCAATCAATTAAATTTGTGCTGATTTTACTGTTGTTTTTTTCATTTCTTTAACAGGGTATTGAAACATGGCGGCAGGTTCCTATGCCTTGAACTAAGCCATGTTAGTCTTCCTATATTTAAAGAACTGTGAGTATCATTATCTCTATTTTTGCAAGAATGATGTGAATTGGTGTTTGGCACGTTAAAATAAAGATAGAGACTGATGATATGCACATAAATCGTGTTTGAAAAATAAAATACAACTATAATAAAGCTCAACCCTTTAATTTGTATACCTTGTAAATAAAACATGATCGAAGTTTATATGGAACTTTTTCATCTCCTTGTTTACGTTCATACTTAAAATTTTGGACAAAAGAATTAAGAGGAAAACAACAAGATAGTGTCTCGGGGGACAATAAGAAACATATCAGTAATAAAAGTCCTTGGAAACAAGGGATAAGCAAAACGCTAGAGAGAATTGTGTGGAAAAAGATATATCTTTGCAAATTGAGGAATTCTCCAGCAACCAAATTAACTCATGAACTACATAAATTGCAGACTGCCATAGAATCATAGCCTTCTTCCATACTTGAATAGAATACAACTCTTTATGTTACTCTTCTCTTGCAGGTATGACTTATATTCTTTCTCAGTTATTCCACGCATAGGAGAGATGGTTGCTGGCGACCGGGAGTCCTATCAGTACTTAGTTGAGAGTATCCGGCGTTTTCCCCCACAGGTTATCAGTCTTCCTTCTATTGATAGCTGTGCTTATCTTTACTTCATTTTAGCTTTAGCCTGAAAGAAAAGGGTAGTCAAGTCTTCCTTTCCTGAACGGACCTATAGATTCTTCTGCACGATGCTTGGATACAGTTCAGTTCACTGCCAACATCTTTATATGCTTTTGTGAATAAAAGCCTAGAGTGAGGAAGATGGGTCCAGTTGGTTGATGATGACCTTCTCCTATGATATTCATTATTTAATTGAAACCCAAGAAAAGAGGCTTTTGTATAAGTTTTGCTAATCTCTCCCCAGTTTTTCACATTCAGCTGTAAGAGGAAGGATGCTCAGAGAATCTTTTGTCTTATTGTTTTCATAAAATTTATAATCGACCGCAGACAATGTTGAGATCAGATATACTCATTTTAGGCCCACTTTATCGTGTCAATTACAAATCTAAGTTAAATTATTGAACATGTAAAAACTAGTCACAGTCTGTAAGGCCTACCTTAATTGGCAATGTCGGCATTGTTAGGCTGGACATCTTCACCCGGGTTCAAACCCGGGACCTCACAGTTGTGAGTTTCAGGTGGTGCTTTGGCACTTCATCTGCGAACCTAAAAAAACTAGTCACAAAACTATTCTTTTTATTCAGCAGTGTATTCTTTTCTGTACTGTGTAGTTCTTTTTTTTTTTTTTGGAAATTTACTTATGTATGCTTGACTTCATAAGAATTGTGCAGAAACTTCTCTAATGAGAATTCAAATGTCAAGAATACTGTGATGAGTTACCTTTTTCTGTATTGACTAATGTATTGTAATTGATGGATTGCAGGAAAAATTTGCATCAATGATTGCTGATGCAGGGTTCCAGAAAGTAGAGTATGAGAATCTAGTTGGGGGAGTGGTTGCCATTCATTCAGGGATAAAAATCTGATATGATACTTATGAACTTTACCCTTAGTTATATTATAAATCATGCATCTTTCTTAACTGTTTATAAGCAAGTTCATGTATGATCCTAGAACTAGTAGATACGAGTTTGTGAGAATGGTAAGTGTTATTTTTTCCATTAATATTTGGTGCTTGCAATTCTTTACCCTAGACTGTTCTTCTAATTGGATGTATTTAACTGTAATAAGTAAAGTAGCTGCATTTTTTTCCATCAGAAAGTAGAATTTTATACAGTAGTTGATATCATCACTTACTTTGCCAAAGGATCAAACATACTTTTATCAACCTTTCAAGGAAAAAGAAAGCAAAAGATATGTGTAAATGAAATTAATCATAAGTATATATACAGAACAACCATCTTGATCTTGATCATGTCGGGGAAGAAATCGTACTCAAACTAAAAGAAGATTGGAGTCATTTTAGTTACACTTACAAAGCACTTTATGTATCTCCTCTATGCAACTTTTACATTTTTGCTCCTTAATTTTCTCTCACTGGAGTGAAATATTCTTACGAGACAAGGTGTAACCAATCTATTTGGGGTTTTTAATTTTCTTGCATAGAAGATGCTCCAAGTGCATGACTGTTCTAGATGTTTATGTATGTCATGGTAATGAGTCCTTTAATTAGGACCACGTGGTTATTCCAAGTGCTCAAACACTTTAAACAAGTGTTTTAAGAGTTCAAAACGAAAATTTAATAGAGATAAGATAATCCATCTTAAGCGTATTACAACTTTCTTGACCAAGATCGTCAAACAACCATATATTCCCTCTGTCGCTATTTCTAAGCACTCATTTGACTTTATTTTTGTCCTTAAATGTATATTCCTCTTCAAATTACTAGATGAATTTATTACTTTTTTCCTAAACATACCCCTAATTAACATTACTAACTTGTCTTGTAATATGAAAAGTCAAATTTAATACACATACAAACAAAAGACAATTTAATAATATAAACACACAAAATAGACACATTAATTGCACTAACAACTTTTCTTAAAAATGTGAAAAATGCAAAAGGTACTTAGATTTAGGGACGGAGGGAGTAAAACATCCCATAACTCGGCAAGGCATTTGTTTATGTTGAGATTGCGCTAAAGTGACCATGAACGATCTATAATGTGTTGGAACAAAATGTGTTTAACATTACCCTTTGAGTTTTAATGATAACAAGGTATTAAAAATTGTCAATTGGATATGTTAATATTTGTTCAAGATTGTCAATTGGATATGTTAATATTTGTTCAAGTGTGCAGGACCATAGACAAAAAAATTCAATGTCTTATTTAAGCATAAGTTCTGGAAGAACAAATGAGAGCAATGGAATCAACAGAAGGAAACTTAAAGTTCTGAAGACAAGAGATACAGAAGAAGCTGACGTTATCAGAAGCATTCTCCTCATCAGAAGTTAGTTCACCATAAGCTGAAAGACTTAAGAACTTCAAATGTTGTTCAAACGATGATTTAATCATGTCTATCATTGCAGAAGACTAGAAGAATGTAGCAACGACTATTTCAAAAGGATTTGAAGGCATTTGATGCTTATTCTTTGGAGAACGTTGAAAAAGGACAATTGTACAAAGTGTACAACCACTATCTCCACTACTCTGTTTTTATGTATGCTAGTACAAGAACAATGGTTGTGCCTGCAACAGTGTTCCTCCATACTGAGAATGGATTTGAAATTGATCCTTCATAGGACAATAACCAAATCAGGCAACAGATCATTGGTGATTTGATCAAGCTTCAAACGACTCTTTTTGATGTGCTGGCTTTATACAGCGTATCTTTCACACATCTGTATAAAGGAGTGAAGACATAGAGAATAGTAAGACTCACACAACAATTTACAAGTGGCAAAACTCTGCTGAAATTGTTTCACATCAAAATTCACTTAGAATTTCCTAACAACTTTCATATCTTAGAAATTCTAGAGTCTTAAAGAGTTTGTATCTGATTTGTATTGTGAACACCACTGATTGTATATCAAGTGTTCAACCTCAAACAAATTTCTTTGTAATTCTGTTTGAATAGAAGTCTCTTGATTAAGTTCTTGAGTATAGGAAGTCTCTTGATTAAGTTCTTGAGCATAGAAAATCTCTTGCAGTTGTGCTTGAGTAGTTTGAAGTCTCCTGCTAGTTTTAGCAATGAGCAGTTGTAATCAGATATTACATTTTTAGTGAACTCTCCTTGGAAGTGCAAGGGGGACATGACTACTTCCGGTTTGTGGAAGGAACCAGTATAATTGTTTTGTGTCTTTCTTCTCTCTCTGTTTTATCCGCTGCAACTAGATTCTGAACATCACTTCAGAAGTTGAACTTTATCTGCTTCTGAACAGTGATTTCAGCTTAGGAGAAAACGAAGAAAAAGCTAACACAATTCAACCCCCCTTCTTGTGTTTGTCTCACCTTCATAATGAGGCCTCCAGAAACTAAGTGGCTATAGATGTAGATTTATGCTCTTCCGCCAGCACAAAACACTCGCATCTTGCAGCCATGTCCAAAATGCCCCTGTGCTAGTTAACTAATGCAAGTGTAAAATAATGCGCAAGTTAAGTTGAGTAGCGTGAGTTAAGTGGCACATAGTGGCTTTTTTTTAATTTATTTACTATTTTCAAATTATTTTATTTACTTTATTCTAAAATATTTTATTTACTTTATTCTAAATTATTTGTTCACTTTATTCTAAATTATTTATTTGCTATATTCTAATTTATTTATGCTTTTAAAATAAATTCGAAATTAGAAAATAAATTCTAATTTATTTATGCACTTAAAATAAATTCGAAATTAGAAAATAAATTCGATTTTATTCTAATTCAATATTTATTCTAATTTATTTATTCATTAAATACAAAATTAGAAAATAAATTCGATTTTATTTATTCAATATTTATTTATTCAATACATAATCATAAACATAAAATAAATGCAAATATAATTACAAATAAAAAACAAAATTAATAAATATAACTCTCGTTTTATTAATATCATTCAAACATTATAATAATTTATTTGAATTCACTAATCTACTTATTATCTTTTTACCCTCTTGGGGTAAAAAGTTATTTTTACCCTCTTCGGTATATAGCAATAGCTCTTGCGAAAAATAGTGACTAGTCATGTTGGGAAAAAAGACATCAAGATCCCTTGAGGTAAATTTGAATTTGGTTCTTTTTATACCCCCATGATGACTCTTTTTACCCACGGTGAAAAGATTTTGGGAGTAAAAGAAAGCAAACCTAATTTTACCTCAAGAGATGATGTCTTTTTTCCCAACTCGACCGACCACTATTTCCCCCAAGAGCTACTACTATATATCTAAAGGGGTATAAAGAGCCTATAGACTATAGAAGCAAAAAAGAAGAAGAGAAAGAGGGGGAGAGAGTGAGAGGAGATAATGTGAGGAAAAGAGGAAGTTTGTGATGGTATTTATATGTAAGAATGATAACCTAGTTTGTATCTACCATAAATGTGGTAAAAAAAACGTGTAAAAGTAGTTAAAAACGTGTAAATTGAATGTTGAAAACCTGACCAAAGACCAAAAAACGTTTGTTCTTCAGCTCTGACCACCGACCAACGTGAGTGAGTTAACTCGCGCACAGGCCAGTGGTGCGTGACTTAAGTCACGCAGAGTTTATAAGGTGCGTGAGTTAAGTCACGTAGCGTGATTTAACTCACGCAGAGGTGTATTTAGAAATCATGTTGGGCGCGAGCAAAATGTGCTGAGGGAAGAGCATAAATCATAGATGTAGGAGCCATCAATTTTAATTTTCATCAATTACAGGGCAACTAGTATTAGTATTAATTTGAACAAAGACATGATTTTATTTTATATAAAGTATTGCATATGCAAGAGGACAATTTATCTTCTTCCCAATCGAAGTCATTATTTTTGATAGAATAGAACATAGAAAAACTTAATAGAAAAAATCCAACGATACCATGATTGTTTATTGATAATAACGATAACGATTAATAAAACCAAACATTAGAGTAAGTGAGAAAGCAATGATATCATAATATCCTAATAGCATATGATTACGTGCACATAATAAGCAAGGCACCCAAATAGTAGGTCCCACTCACCCCTCAAAACGGATAAAGTAAACAGAATCTCTCATCACCTCAATTCCTTACCTCCCATTCCTTCCCTAATCCAAAACTTATTCACCACGTGTCGCCCGATCATTGCTTCGGAAACAGGTTCGGCAACTAGCCACGTCACATTCGCGGTTTTTCTCTCAACAACCCCTCATAAACCACTTCACGCCACTCTTATTACAATTTTTCTTTTCTTCTTCTTCTTTCACTCACTTTCATACTTTTCAATTTTCAGCCTTCGCTTGTAACAAGAGGCGTTCGGTGATCGATGATCGGTTTGATTCTCCTTCTGCAACTTCACCGATCATGTCACGGTAACGGTTACTTCAACTGAATCACTTTTCGTTTTCATTTTTTCAAATTAATTCTAGATTTTTGAGTTTCTGCGTTTAGATTATCCTAATTTTTTTCGGTTATTTAGCTTTTTTTTTTCTTTCTGAAGTTGTTTGTGTGTTTTTTTATGAGGATGAATCAGTTTGAAATATTATGTTAATTTGAATTATTTTTAAGCTCTCAACATTTTTTAACTATTGTTTGAAATTAATGTTTAAATTTTGGAGTTTCTGCAGTTTTATGTTATTTTTTATTTTATTTTTTCATTTTATGCGTTTTTTTGTTTTAATTTTTAAATTCTTGTTTGAAATTAATTTCTAAATTTTGGAGTCTATGTGGTTCGATTATTATATTTTGATGATAATCATCTTTCGTAAGCTATGTTAAAGAATTATTTAAGAGTTATTATTGTGTTCACAAGCTATGTTAGATAATTATTTGTTGAAAACAGCTTATAGTTATTTTTGTAATTTTATCTAATCACTTATAATAAGTTCTTCTTCCAATGTAATAAGTCTAAATAAGCTCTTCTAAGTGTTCTCTCGTTGTTTATGCAAATTGAACTGTTACTTGTTTCAAGAGGTGTAATTTTCTGAATGATCAATTTGGCTGATGAAATATAATCTTTTTCTTTGACAGGGTGAAATTAGTTTCATATATTCATTTTTGGTTATTGAATGGATGATGGTGGTGTTCTGCTTCGATTTTAGTAACATATTTTGATTACTAGAATATTTTGTCGATGGGTGGTGCGTGTTCTAGGAAGCAAGAGCGGGATAATGAAGATGTTCTTACTAGAGGATTTTCAAGGAAATATTGCAAATGTGGGAGTTTGAAATGGTGGACATCGTCGTTTTCTTATCCATCCATGGATTTACGCGTACAAAAAGGAGAATGTTTGTCACTGTTGGACTTGTGCGTCCAGAAAATAAGTGAGGTATTGTTTAACGATCAATAAGTTTCCTTTGTCCATACACTTCATATTTTCGTCTAAGTCACACTGCAATCTTTATTCAACAGGATCTTGATAGACATAACACATTTTCTATGCTGCCACGGGATATAAGTCAGCAAATTTTAAATAATTTGGTCTACTCTCAACGTCTTACTAGTGATTCTTTTGAAGCATTTCGAGATTGTGCTCTCCAGGTAAATCATATAGGCTCTGTTTGGCAATGCCACATTTTGAGCGTGTGATTTATAGCTTATAGCTTATAAGTTCATATGACAAAATAAAAAAGACTTGTTTGGTATTATTTTTCTCTCACGAGCTTATAACTTATTTTTACTAGCTTTTAACTTATCATTTTCTCTCTCAATTTTACCCGTCATAATACCTGGAAAAAAAAATTAATATTAATTAAACATATTTTTTTATGTCATTCTATATTTATAAGTTTGTTCAACCATTATTTTTACCAAACACTACAAATTCAATAAGCTAGCTTATCAGCTATAAGCTAGCTTATCAGCTATGCGTTTTTTTACCAAACAAAGTCATAAGGTCAATTATGAACTTGGCTCATTCATGTATCTTTGATCTAAGTGGTTAGTTTTATTTATCTCTTATTTGCCAGGATCTATACTTGGGAGAATATGCCGGTGTTGATGATTCTTGGATGGATGTCATTTCATCTCAGGGTTCATCCTTACTCTCGGTAGATCTTTCTGCGTCTGATGTCACTGATTTTGGATTGACTTACCTTAAAGATTGTCAAAGTCTCATTTCCTTAAATCTTAATTACTGTGACCAAATTTCAGATCATGGACTGCAGTGTATCAGTGGTATTCTTTCTTTTCCTGCATTTTTGTCTTTGTTATTGAATAACAATCATTTATTTCTTATATGTGCACTTGTGTTTTGGTCCCTTGGCCTCTTTGTTGTTTATTTTTTTCATCAAAAACTTGAAGAATAATTTTGTTTTTGTAATTTTAAAAATAATCATTTAATTCTAATAACTTTCACTCTTCTTGATAATATACTTTTAAAATTAATCTAGCATCTCATGCTGTCGGTTAATAAATAGAAATAGTTTTTCATGACAATAGCTACAATGTCTTAGAGACCTTTGAAAAAAAATCTTGGAAAATGAATTCTCTTTTTAGAACATCTACCATTCAAGTGGTTGATTAGATCATCAATTGTTTAATCCTTTATTACATTTGATATTATTATGCACTTGGATTTAGAAGTAAATGGTCTCTCTTTGAATTTAATTCATGATAGAGCATTACGCCATCGTTTTATCTGTGTCTGACCTTGCTTTGTGAGAAAAGGCTTGGTTGTTTTACTTGTTATTGTTGTATCACCATGTATTTGGGATGGTTAATTTCCCAATTTGGAAATATTTTAACAAAAATTCTTCGCATAGTTTTCTCTATTTTTTAGATATTTATTCATTGTTGGCACACCTATTTCTATTTAATTTTTCAGTGATATGGAAAACAGCCATATTGAAATCTTATGCAGATTATCTTGATGAAATATGACCTTTAAACTTTGTTCTAATTTAACTGTAATCAATATATCATGTTCGAAGAATGAAATTCTGGATAGTGAAGTTGACATGATTATTTTTCCATCACCATGAAGGTGCTTTCGACACACCTACCCATCCATTAATCCAATTTAACATAATGAAATCTCCATAGTAAGGTGAAATAGTTTTTTTGCATTCAATGAATAACATCGAGGTCAAGTTTACCTCTCTGCAAAGCCTTTTTGTTACATAACATTGTTCAAAATTTTCTCATCTTGCTCATATGATATTACTTATGTCTAGAAGCTTTGTCCCTAGGTTGCTTTTACTGATGGTTTACAATATCTGTAATGAAATATTCCAGGTCTGTCAAATTTGACAAGTTTGAGTTTTAGAAGAAATGATTCAATATCTGCTCAAGGAATGAGTGCCTTCTCTGGTCTTGTTAACTTGGTCAAGTTGGATTTGGAGAGATGTCCTGGGATTCATGGAGGCACTGTTCATTTTCAAGGTTGGTTATAAAGTGTAACTTTGTGTAAACAAAAAAGTTTTACTAACCAATGTTCTTTGGTGAACTTCAACTACTACAGTTATTATACAACATTCAAAAGTTATGCTTGTGTGTAACTTTGTCTTAAAAAGTAAAGCTTTGGGTGTGTCTATAAACTAAGTAGAACTCAGATATAAGAGGATAACAAATTGATGAAGAAATTCTATAAAAGTATTTGTGCCGGTGCAGCATGGATAGAAAACCAAAATTTGATTTCTTCATAACTTCAATCAAACTATTTGGTCCATATTTTTCAGGTCTAACTAAGTTGGAATCTCTCAATATGAAGTGGTGTAATTGCATAACAGATTCCGATATGAAGCCTCTATCAGGTTTGTTGCATCTTGCATCCTTTTGATCACAATAGGCCAGAAATTTACCAATGCTTTGTTTTCGAGATTTTCTTCTATGTTGTTGGTGTATTTTCCACTAATGAATAGTTCCTATTCAGGTTATTGACTTCTTTTTAAGAACCCACTAATATTGCACCCAAGTTGAACGGCATTGAGTGAAAGTCTATGAAATGTTTGACTTCTCTAGAAAAAACAGATTGCGACAACTGTGTTTAACAACCATATACTTGTCTCTGTGCCAGACACATGGTTCAGTAACGAATCATACATCTATTTGATTCTATTTGCTTCCAGAACTTGCAGGCTTGACAAGTCTAGAGATTTCATGTATTAGACACATGGTTCAGTAACTAATCATACATCTATTTGATTCATTTTGCTTCCAGAACTTGCAAGCTTGACAAGTCTAGAGATTTCATGTAGTAAAGTCACTGATTTTGGCATCAGTTTTCTAAGAGGTATTGTATTGTACCTTGCCTTGCCTTATTGTGATGTTTCAGAGCAATAGTAACTATATGATTGTCTTACACTAGTTTATAGGTCATCGTGTTCATTAGTTTTTCTACTTTTATGTATTAATGCTTGTTTATGATATTTTCCTCTCTTGGAACGTGTAGCTTGAAAAAAAAAGGTTCAACCCTGAATCTTCAACTAAACTATCTATAAAAGCATTTCAAGAATATATATTGCTGTCTGCAACTTTCACTAATCATTTTTAAGAACAGATATTTGATTTTGAAGATCAATTTAGTTCTTTTTTTTTTATGTTTCAGTTAGATATTCAATCTTATTGCGCCTCAATTTATAACTGCGTAAGCTGTAATTGTGTAAAAGCCAGAAAGCAAATTCGAAATATCCATTCTTAGAAAATATTACTAAGGCAATGATTTGCCTATTACCTTCAAATCATTGGTGTGAATGCAGGAATGCACCTCTTACCTGTTAAAGCAAATTTTTCGTTGTTCAATAGTTTTCTTTTTCTCTTCCGTTTTCAATGTTGTCTTGGTTCATTCCAGGATTACAGAAGCTTGCCCTGTTAAATTTGGAAGGGTGCCTTGTAACATCTGCATGCTTGGATTCACTTTCAGGTTGAATTCCTTCATAGAATTTTAAGCTTATTCTGATTATTTTGTTATGCTTATATTAGTCATAATTTCCCTAAACTCTTGTTAGGATATAACTGCAGTTATCGCCTTATTGTCCTGTGAATGCTTTAAGCTTGCTCTTTTTTTCTTCCCCTTTCTTCACTGGTTGAGTTCTTTAATATTGAAGCTGAAACACTGTTTAATAGGATTTCATGAGCAAACTATTCCTAGCAGATTCTGATTTGAGAAGTGCACTACTCGTTGAACTTAAGTAAGAAAAGTATTGGGGGAGGAATCTGATTCTTGTCATAGAAATATTTGTGTGGATTTTGTTTATTATTCATTTAAATTAGTTTTCTCGGGTGGGAGAGTAGTGGGTCCAAACGCTTTTATAAAAGGAACCAAATTTTTGTTTCCAATATTGTCCATACAGTATTATCCTTTTTCTTTTTTTTATTAGCATTAGCTTTTTTATTTTATTTTTGAAATAAGAAACGTTAGTAATCGGCTGTTAGAAATGGTAGTCGGGGAAGTTGAACACACGACCTTTTATTTCTCCAACCCTTGCGTACTGTCTCGTCACTCTTGAGTCATTAAAATGGAGAGGTTTCAATTTTACAAGTATATTATTTTCAAACAACTGCTATACTTTAATATTATGATGAGTGTTTGTTGATTGGATGTACAAATTGTGACTTAATGATGTCTTTCTGGTATATAATAACTTAATGAGGATGTAATACCCATTGGAGTTTTGATTTAATATTGTTCTGTATTCTGCCAGAGCTTCCTGCACTGTCAAACTTGAATCTTAATAGATGCAATATTTCTGACAGAGGGTGTGATAGGTTTTCAAGTAAGTTCACAATTCTGAAGCTAATTCTTTCAGGGTATAATTACATAATTTACAGGGTGCTTATTGGGTTCTACATTTTGTTTTTGGCTCCGTAAAAGTTATTCCGGGAATGCTGATGGTAACATTTACCTTGGTTCCTTTACAGGACTGGAAAAGTTGAAAGTATTAAACTTGGGATTTAATGACATAGGAGATGCATGTTTAGCTCATTTGAAAGGTGATTGGAATGATAGATTCATGACTATAATCTTGCTTTCAGTTATTAATCTTGTATAACTTATTCTGTACAAACTGCTGGTAAATAAATAACGGAATAATGTAAAGTCAATTTGCTAGAGTAGAAAAAGATAGGCATTGTATTTGAAAATGGATGATTGTATTTTACGTACTTATGTATATTTTTAAGCAGGATTGACAAAATTGGAGAGCTTGAACCTTGATTCATGTAAGATTGGTGATGAAGGATTGGTGAACTTGGCAGGTAGATGCTTGAATTCATTCACTTTTCCTTTTCTTGTACGCTCTGTTTCAATGGAGAAAACGATAGGGGAAAAAGAAATTGACAGATTAGGTCAAGATTGCATGTTGTTGGAATGGATAGGCATAAGGAAATATTTCATTCTCTCGACTCGACTCTGCTTGTTTGGATGAATGGAAAATTGAGTAGAAAGCAATATAGAAATACGAATTGTCAGTTTTAACCTTATGGGAAGGAAAAAGAAGAATATGAAGGTAAAAATGACAAAATTCATATTTCTCCAATTCTCTTTAAACATGGAGAAAAGATTTTTGGGTGGGTCCCAGACAATAAATTTCTTTCTTTCATTATTTATCTAGTCTTCCAAACAAGAGAAATACGTACCTCTATTTCCCACCCATTTCTATTCTTATTTCTTCCTATCCCAAATCTATTAATCCAAACATAATGTATTGGTAGTGATGACTTCTTGGATGAAATATTTTCTTAAAAAAAAAAGAATTTAAGCTGGCACATTATCCTACTTGGCAGTTGGCACTATTGTTTGCATATGATCAATTTAAAGAATGATTTTATTGGTTGTCATTGCAAGTGAAAGTGTGGCTCATATTTTCTTCACAACGCTTTTAGGTCATAAGAAATTGATCTGCTTGGAATTGTCTGATACGGAGGTTGGAAACAATGGCCTAGAGCATTTATCAGGTTAGATTTGACACTTAATTATTATTTGCAAATTTGTATGCTCTGAAAGAGAAACTTCTGGGTAGATTCCTTGTGGAATGAATAGGTTTGGTTATCTCAGCCATTATGAGATGTACTTTCACATACTAAAATTATTTCTGATCAATTTTCCTATTGGGGCTCACCATTTGGCATTGATATCTGCTTCTCTCTCCCTGTTTTTTGGGTTGCATTTATCTTACCTGTTAAATTAAGCTTTATTCCTTGTTACTTTCTAATCACAAGTGCTGATGGTTATCATAAACTAATCTCTTGAAATGGTTGGCTCCTGAGTAATGAAAAGAACTTGTCAGGGAGAGATGGAACATTCTTTGAGTCGTAGAAGTTAGGTGATTCATACTCAGGACTATTTTTTGCATGAGATGTCTTTGCCATTGACTCCTTTTTTTTTTTTTCTATTCTATTTCTTGTAGGACTGTCTAGTTTGGAGAAAATAAATCTGTCCTTCACTGTTGTTAGTGACAGTGGTTTAAGGAAATTGTGTGGACTCTCATCTCTGAAGTCTCTTAATTTGGATGCTTACCAAATTACTGATGCTGGACTGGCAACCCTTACAAGTATGTGTTCCCATGAAATATTTGCAATTCAAAGAATGGTTTCTTTATTTCTGTTTTTTTTTTTATTTACATGAGATGTAGTCGTCTTCAATCCTTTTTTTTCAATGGCAAACGTTAGTAGTTAGTTGTTAGATAAATATTTACTCCCTTGTCCGGGTTTGAACCCATGACCTCCAACTCCTTCAGCCTTAGCTCAAACCAATTGAGCTACCCAACCAATCTGATTGTTTTGCTACTGATTTTTTATAATCCAACAATACCATAGCCTTTTCCCACAAAGAGGGGTTGGCTACATGAATTAAAACACTCCAGGATCATGTATAATGGTCGACTATTTAAAACCAATCTGTCTTGATGGTTTGACCTAGGAGGCTCCTGTTTCAAGGTATATAAAATCATATTTTCAGGAATGAAGTTCCTAGAAATACCTATTACACAGGTAATTTTACGCGTAGGTACAAACAATTTATGAGTCTGTTTGGTAAGTACATGATATTCTTAAGAATATTTTAAAAATTTATTAAGTTAAAAATGTGAAAAGAATGTGGTAAAATCAAGTGAGAGTGGGGTAAAATCAAGTGAGAGTGGGAGAAGTTATAGTTGGTTGAGTTTTAAAATAATTTCCGCTCCCATTGAAAGGTTAGATTCCCACACTTTATCACAGGAATAAAAGAGATTATGGATGAAGTATATTCCTGGGATAAATTATTTGAATTTTAAGCATAAATTGTTCAGGCTCTGGTTTTCTACGCTTCTGCTGAATTTTGCAGCATACATCATTTTGAATTTTCTGATGCAGGTTTGACTGGCCTCACTGACCTTGATTTGTTTGGCGCTAGGATCACAGATGTTGGGACAAATTATCTGAAAAGTATGCAACATGGCAGTGAAGTATTTGTTTACTGCCAAGTGATTATCTGTGGACATATTGACTACATTTATGTGGTTTTCTTATACCATTTGGCCTTTTACTTATTTTTGTTTGCTTTTATATAAAAAAAGCTGAAATATGTTGGTATGTTGTATGTTTCATCATGCATGAGCTTCATTTTATCCGAGTGTAATTGAATATGCTTGTCTCTTTTTTTGCAATGCTTGGTTTTGAAATATAGTTTACTTGATTCACTAAATTTTAATTTGTTTGACAACTGAAGTTTGTAATTTTTCGTCTTTAACTCCCTCTGTCCCAGTCAAATTTGTTAGTCTCATGTAAAACCATTAATGTCTTCTGACTGACAGCACAGTAGATTTGATGAATATGTAATGTCAAATAATTAAGCTCCAAATTCAATCTTAATAATTGTGGTCAGCCAAATTCTTTAAGATTAACTGCATGCTACAGCTGGTTCTTTGATTTATCCCATATGTCGGTGCTAATTTGAAGTCATTGTTTTCGCAAACTGTAATGTGAAACAGAATTCAAGAATCTGAGGTCCTTGGAAATATGCAGCGGTGGATTGACTGATGCTGGTGTGAAAAATATCAAAGAGCTTTCTTCTCTAATGTGCTTAAATTTATCACAGAACAGCAACCTTACGGACAAAACTGTGGAGTTAATTGCTGGTAATATTGTGGGCCTCCATTTTTGTTTGACAAACATGGTTTCATTTTGGTTGCTTTGTTTAGCCCTTGATCATGTTGAAAACCTAAATAGCCATGTGCGAATGTGAAAAAGAAGTTTTAGGGCTTGGATCATTGATGCTTTTCGTTTAAGGTGTGAAAGTCCTAAATGTGACAATTAGTTGGTTTTTCAAGTTGCTTCTAGTCAGAAAATGTATAGATTCATTCAAATTAGTCAGGATGTGAATTTTCCGGTTTTGCGAAAGGTAGATATGTTACCCTACCCAATATGAACTTAGCAAAAGACATCTAAATTCCACTCCAACTTATGCCAGGGTTGGTTTGTGATTGTCTTTGTTTCTCAATACATGCATGCAACGACAATGTGTCAGGAAACCATTGAGCCACCTGCTTTCTGCTGGTGTTTACCTGAGTTGTTTCCAAGTCCTTTTTAGCTGAGTTGTTAAAAGTTTAGTTTCTCCAGTACTTTGTGTAGGCCGTTGTCCCATTCAATGTTACACTTACATTGCTGGATGGTAGACATTTCTTATTCTTTAGGAAAAGGGGGGCTATCTAAATGGATGATGTTTTCTTTTACATAATGCTTTCTATTCGCTACACCATTTCCAATAGCTTAAAAGTATATATATATAGGTCCTGGAGAATCATACCTGCGATAAATTTCCCCTACATTTTATTGGTATTTTTCATAATAAAAAATTAACGGTTTGCATTTTTTGCCTTATGTGGAGTTGCCAAACTATATATCTTTGCACTCACATGTTTATGGTTTCAATTTCAGGGCTCACCGCATTGGTTTCTTTGAATCTTTCAAATACTCGCATCACCTCTGCTGGACTGCAGCATCTGAAAACTCTGAAAAACTTGAGATCTCTGACATTGGAGTCATGTAAGGTGACAGCAAACGATTTAAAGAAATTTAAATTAATTCACCTCCCAAACTTGGTAAGCTTTCGGCCAGAGTAGGTGGTTTGGGCCGCATTCTAATATGTGTATATAAAGAATCATATTGACATGCTAGAAAAGCATAAGGGGACAATCTTAAAATGTACATAGGCTAATATGGCTTTATGGAAGGATATGAAATTATGAATTTTCTCCGTGGTGCAGAAGTGTTTTTTTTTCTTCTTTCATTCTGCTAATTGTATGTAGGTGTGTATATGTGTACAGTGCATGTGATGTAAAAGAATGATGTAAAGGTATATGTGCTGCACCTTCAAAATTAATACAAAATCAAGTGTTTAGTATCCAAAGCGAGTTTTCTTTAATTTATATTTTTGGTTTGTCTTCATTCGTTCTTCGCTACTTTCCAATTCAATAGCCATTGTGTCGAGATCTTTTGATTTCTCTATGGCACATAATACCTACTTGAACTTAGCAACAGTGACATTTAGCATGGGAAAGCTAAAGAATGTTGTACCATGGGAAAGTTATTATTGATCATTAGATTAAATATAGAACATAATCATATTTTTTTCTCTCTCCTTCACCTCAAAGTCAACACACTGAAACCCTCCATTTGTTTTTTTTTTCCTTCCTTTTTTCTTTCAGGTGTTCCTATAAGCCAGCTTTGCCATTTTTACACGGGGCTTAGAAAACCCACAAATAACTTATTTTTTCTTGTTCCGTTCATAATTCGGCATATGTGGTTTTTTCAAGTTTCCTTCTTTTTCTCCTCACCGCTTATATATTTTTTTTCAGATTGACATTAATTTACTCGAGTTCACTTTCTCATATTTAACTTTGGCTTCTGAAAAAATAAATGGATGAAAATATTTGATGAAATGGATCAATATATAGCTAAATAATTTTGTGATGTGTTGATTTTAAACTCGGTTAATGAAGGACACGGTTGCGAGTACATGGTTGTTGTTTTATATCAAAACAATCTTTGATGTTTTATACCTAATTGGTGAATTCAAAGGATTTTTTTCACTACGATTATAATTTAGACAACACTGGGTTACAGATGAGTTCCGCTAGGGTTTGCCCAACTAGGGTTCTTGACCGTTTCTTCTTCTTTTCTGAATCTGAATTGCTCTAATTTCACGATCTCTGATCAAGTTTTCTTAGCAAGCTTAACATGGCCAAATTGCTAGGGTATTTCCTGGCCATGTCGCTAGGGTTTCACAGCGGCAAACATGGTTTTTGTGTTTCCTTGGCCATGTGTTGAGGACAAAACTAATGCAATCATAATTCAGCAGAAAGTAACAGCAACAAAAAAGACATTTGCAGAAGCATTAGGGGCAAATTCATAATCTCAAATGTCCAACTACCCAAACCAACTATCAAAGGCGATGCACTTTCTATTAAAATCACTCGGGCAGTTTATGAGAAAGGTACTGAAGACTGCAAATGTAGGTTGCATGGCAGATTGATTTTGAGCAAGGGGGTAGACCTTACACATTGAAGGATTTGTATTCAAAGCTCTCGAAGGTATGGAAGGTCGCAGGTCCATAGACGAAGGATTTCACGCCGTCTAAGCAACACCAAATGCATTCCCAAGTGTTGATTAAGTTGTTGGAGCTGCCTATGGAATATTAGATGGAACAAACTTTGTTTGAGATTGTCGAGGCGATGGGTACACCGTTAACCATTGATGTTGCAACTCAAAATAAAACTTTTGGCCATTTTGCACGTGTATTGGTAGATATGGACTTACCCAAATGGATTTTTGATGAAGTATGAACGGGAAGGTTACGCTTTCAAAGTGGACGTAGTGTATGAGAGGCTGCTTATGTTTTGCTCCCATTGTCTTATCATTGGGCACAATGTCTCTAAATGCCAATGGCTGCATCCTACAACGGAAGAACAGGTGGTTGGGACGAAACACGATGTGGTGGAGGCACAAAAAATAATTAAAAGACAAGGGGTAGAACGCATCAGAGAGGAGCACATTAGTACCTCGGTTGCGGGTGCTACCATAGCAGAGACGGAGAAAGGAAATTAGAAAAGGAAAATAAACTCAAGACCTAAAACGAGTATTATAATCATTCATGTCCTTTAGTTTTTTTTTTTTTTTTTTTAGACTTTGAGACAACTTCAATGAAACCCTTATTATGTGGTGAATTTCACTAATATATTAACAAGTGTTGCATAAAATATTCGTGTAAATAAATAATAAGAAACAAAGTCAAACGATACAAAAAATTGATTCAAATTTTAATATTAGTGAAAATATTAAGTGCAATAAATTCATATTAAATTATAATTTTTCTTATTTAATATTCCCTCTATTTCATAATATATGTCTTTCTAACAAAAAATTGTCTTGATTTATGTTTTGTTTTAAATTATGGATGATGTATTAATGTTTCTTTTCTTTATATCCATAACTAGTCATAATTTCTTATTCTCAAATAAAACTAACTACTTTTTTTAATTCTTGTATTACATGTTACACACACACACATATATTAATTGAGTCAAAGTAAAACCATACATGTTAATTAACGATATTAAATAATTTTAATATAAAGTATAAATTTAAAATTCATATAATAATGAGAATTTCCATTTCAAAAAATTCATAAAAAAAATTTATATTGCTTTGTTTCTCGAAACTT
>Ga0315914_1001668_pt1 | contig 33614 bp, 14 predicted proteins | sample MpolenodulesMG_FD_203920 | JGI IMG/M metagenome (GOLD analysis project Ga0315914, IMG submission 203920) | Medicago polymorpha root nodule microbial communities from Los Angeles, California, United States - elongated nodules | ecosystem: Host-associated > Plants > Roots > Nodule | place: USA...
ATATTTTAAAAATAGTTATTAGTTTTCAAAATTTTGTCATATTAACTTTCTCATATGAATACATAAAAATTTACACCGCATATATAAGCAAATAAAATCCTCAGCGAGCGTAATGCAAACATTTACATATAAAAGACAAAAATATTTAATAGAAAAATTATATTTCTCTTGGCAATTTTCATTTAATACCTTTAAATAGTTCATCTGATTCAAAAGAAATGTTGGACCTAAAATAAATCACAATTCGATTGATAAAAAATAAAACATTATTGTAGTTGATCGAATCTAGATAAATAATATGAATTTATGTAAAAGAGTAATATTTAAAATATAAAAAGCAAATGAATGAATTCATATTGTTTTATTTTAAAAATATTTATTATATCATATATATACACATATTCCCTCAAAAAAATATATATACAAATATATATTGAGTTTTTTTTTACTAAAGTTTGGATTATAAGACGCTGCAAAAAAAAAAATATTGCTCACTAATAATATATATTTTGCATTTCAATTTGTTTCATCAAGATGTATTGGTCAAATGGTTAAGTTATTTAATCAAGAGTGTGTGTGCCTTGGTTCGAATCCTAGGGGTGATATTTTTTATTTTTAATGATTTTGTAAAGCCATTCTTAATTGGAATGAATGCATGTCGTAACAAATCTGTCCTAACCAAATTTTTTATGGTTTAAATCGTAAAATATTATTAATTTAAAATGGGGTGAATATATAAATAATAAAATACATGCTAAAATTGTAAAATAAAATAATAAATGTTTTTTCAAAAAAAAGAAGAAGTTATTTTTATAATGGATGACACGTGGCTGGTTTTTATTGGTTTGGATAAATTATTCACCAATTTTCAAAAGCATGCTAGGTCTCACCTTTTATTAATATACGCGAAATGAATGTGATGATTATTGAATGATAGTGGAAGTAATTTAAATGATATTTTACTCAGAATAGCTGTGTGGTGAATTGATGATTGCAGCAAGGAAAAACGTAACGTTTGTGTGGATTGGATGATAACTTTTGCTAAAAAGAAAGGGGGAAAAGAGCATGCACATATATATTTAATTGGTGGAGCTTGCGCAGCAAATTCTAGTGATGTACTCTCTCGATTGAGGGATGAAGCCTTAGCGAGAATTGACATGAACTTTAAAGAACATCATGTATATCAAAGTCATGAAAATATGTGATACAAAGGTCACATCCTAATTTTATTCTTAACGTAGAGAGCTCTATGACCACAAATAAGTGGGAACTTACTACTTAGTGCTTACACGCGTGCATTAAAAAGGAAAGTTAACATGGTACAATTTTATGTAATTATTGTTGTGTGGATATCTGAAGAAGAAAAAGAGCAAAACTAGGCATATGTACAGAATGAATAAAAGATAAAATATGTTAATTGACTTGTATATTTAAGTGGATTTAATGAGTCTAAACTCTAAAATCCCATCAAATAATTCTCATGTGTAATAATACGATAGAAGCACTTTCTCATCCCTTTTTTATCTTGCATATACTCCATGCATTTACAGCGACCACAATGCATATGAAATAGTGAGATGACATTTGATTAATTGAATTGGTTATTTTAAAAATTACATATAGCTAAAATGAGTGAACACTGCCGACATTTTTTCTCTTTAAGATGAATGCAATTAAAGATCGTAGATCTTTCATTAATCTTGATCATTGATCATTTGTGAAACAATTTAGTTTGGTTGTTAGGATTAAGAGTTTGGTTTGTTAATATACTTGTGAGTATGACTTTTGAATCTTTTTTTTATACTGATAACATGTATTTGGATTTTAAAATATGAATGATAAATGTCTTAATTCATAGTAATTTTATTGTACTCTCGTTATTTCAAATTTTAAATGAAGCTTATTTTATTAAAAAAGATCATAGCTATTTCATAATTTACTTGTTTTTATATCTATCTACTTTAAACTTAAAAAATAGACAACTAATAAATATACAATAACAACCTCGAGCAACTATTGTTGCTTTCCAAACATCAGTTTTAGACATCTTATTCAGTTTATAGGTTTGATTTTTCATGGGAAAAAAGTGAAGGAATGTTTTTATTGGATATGGATAGTTTATGGGTGTTAGCATGTATTTTCGACAGACTATAATAAATGCAGTCAATGAAGTTTGACTTAGGTTTTGAAGAGAGTTAATAAGTTCGACTCACCAGTTTGATCGAATTTATGGACTTAAAGGAGATTTGTTGTTTTTATGGTGAGGGTTCGACAAGCAAACAAGAGTCGAAGAGAAATTGATTCTAGATAAAGGAGCCAAGTAGCGGTTACTATCGAAGGAAATTATTTGAAATTCAAATATGCCTATAGTAGTTATTAGCAGTTATGTTCGAACCTTTCTCTGTAGGTAGTTTACTTAGTATAAATAGTAGTTTTTCATAGAAAAAACGGGTCACAATTCAATCATACAAGAAACTTACATTCAAACTATCTGCAATCAAAGAGAAACGAGTAATAAGTCACAATGTATGAACATGTGTACCAATTTACATTCGATCAATGCAATTTATGTTTATTTCTTTAAATTCCATTGCAATTTACTTGTTCTTTCCAAGCAATTTACTTTATTCCTTTGAAGATAACTTCGACGGGTTCAACCACTGTTGGATTCGACAGTTATATTCATACTCTGCATCATAAATATCAAGAACATTCATCATTTTCTGGAAAATAACAAACACAATATGTTCCAAATATTTACTTGTTGATTTTGCAAATAACTATTTTTAAACCAGTGGTTGTTTATCAAAAACCAAGGTAAACAATGGGTTATTTGAAAACAACGTAATCAAGTTGTTTTTGGTAGGTCAGGCAGTCCTAAAAGTACTCTTGTTATAATTTGGTGAAACTCCTGGTTTAATCTTAGATTACATCTGAAGTTAAAGGCTTCTTCTACAATTTCTAACAATTGATTAATTACTCAACCACTTAGATGCTTTGCGACTACTCTTAGAATTTGATTTTTGTGTATCCCATTGAATAATATAGATAGATATACGAGTAAAATTGCTCAAAGATGATTTATAAATATTGAAAATATGCTATACCAAAAAGAATCGAGTCCTCTTTTTTTTTTTTTTTTATCCTCTTTATTGGCAGTATAGGTTTATTTGTTATTAATAAGAATGAGAGTATTCATTGTGAAATATCTCTTCAAATTAACTAATATATTATTTTTTTTCATAAAAGAACTAATAAGTCTTCTCCCATGAATCCCCTTTAGTTGTATTATGTTTTGCATTTTAGTTTGTTGTGTGGTTTTTCTAGAAGAATAAGGTCCTCTATACATATTGTTTGGCTGGCCTCTGTTTGAGTTATTTACAAAGAGAGGAATTTTTATTGCTTTTGGCAAAAGGATAAGACAACGGCTAAACTCTTCTAAAAGAGTTAAGGTACTCTCTTTGGTGGATGAAAGCAAGTAAATCAGATTTAAATTTTGATACTAACCATTGGCGGGTTAACCCTATATTGTTTTTGGGATAACCTTCTTATTGCCTTTTGGTTTTGTTTTGCTATTTTTCATACTTTTGTATCATACTTTTGGTTTTCTGATTTTATGTTCTTGTGCACTACTTATGTTGAGAGTCTTTTTTTGGTACATAATTTCATTTTAGTTCCTTAAAAAAATATTCCTTTAAAAAAATTACTCCATCCGTCCCGAATTAACTGAGCTATTGACTTATTTCACACATATTAAGAAAAATGTATAAATGAAGGAGAGAGAAAAATGGTTTTAAGTGCTTTTGTTAAGCATTGGTGGATTCTCCACTATCATAATTACAAAGTGGAATTATTGAATTGGGAAAAAAATAATTAATATTGTAATTAATATTAATTAAAGTTACAAAGGGAAAAAGTAATTAATATTGTATTGAAAAGTGAAATGACTCAGTTATTTTGGGACACTTTTTTTTATAAATGGCTCAGTTATTATGGAACGGATGGAGTAATAATTATTTTAAGAGAAATGCTAACAAATATCACAAGATACTTTTTAAGGGCCTTTTGTAATAAGTTTTTATGAAAATTTGTGTATCCTATGCACCAGAATTTGTAATGTTTAATTTTTTTAATGATTAATTTTTAAATTTTAGATTCTTAACAAGTGTCTTCGGAAACTCGTTAGCGTTAGCAAGACCCTTCTTTTAAAGTTGCTGCACGCTCCTCTTTTGCATTAAATTAGAATCTTTATCCCATAGTTGAACGGAAATTCCACGCAAAGGCAGGTAGCACCTTCTTTTTGTCAAGCTTCATGTACCCAAACCCACCATCATTTAGTTGCACTTGCGGTGCTGAGAATAAATCACACAAGGAAAACAGTGAGAGCTTCTTTTTCCATCTTCACATATACTTCTCAGGTATAAATTTGTTAGAATCATCAACAAAGTAAAAAATTTGTTTCATATCACAAAAAATTCATTTAAATCGCTATAGTGGAAGCAAAAAATACTAAATATTTACCTCACTTAAACTCTAGGGTATAGTTTTTTTTTTTTTTTTAAGAGAAAAGCAACTTTAGTGACAAAAATAAAGAGCAACAGTTTTATAGAGCTCTGTCCATCACATATATTCAACGAAGTGCAACATGTAATAGAGTTCAGATTTTTGCATTTGTGAGATGTTTTCATCGTTTCTAAGTTTCAGGTAGTGTTTAATTCTTTGTCCACGTACCCAAGAATACTTCATAGTGGATAATTTGTTTTTGCATTTAATTAATGAGGATTAGTTAGTTACACGTCTCTCTCATTCTAAACTTTCCATTTAGTCAAGAATAATAGATAGAAGATGGCTAAACACAAAGCATTATCTTTTTAAAGATAGCGAAAAAAAGTCAAGGTTTAGAAAAGGCAAAAAGAAAACATATGAGAGAGTAATGAGTCAGCAGAACAATTAAACATGGAAGAAAGTTTGTCCCAACTACTAGGTCACTTCTTTGTGCCAACACCATATATAGAACTTTGGAATACCTACATTGTCTCTCCTTATCGTTGGGGTCACAATATGAATATGCCAGTTTGAGCAAGGGCCCCAATATTCAAAACTTATCTACTTCTTTTTGGATGAGCCTTGTTTGCATTCTCTTATCTTTGATTTCATTGATGATCTATGGTGCAAAATTATTGGCTTTATGTAGAACCTTGAGGTCCTTGACAGCTTGCCCTTTTTTTGTTAATAAAAACATTATTATACTATCTATTTCATTAGTTTTTATTTTGGAGGTTACACATCAATAGTTTGTGTATGTTTAGTTTTACTTTTAAATGAGATAAAATTGATTTCAACATGTTTGGATCTTCTTGAACAGGGATAACTATATTGTTAGAATTAATTATAATCTAATTTAAAACTTTTGCTTTATAATATAATTTTCAACTTGAACTTATTACTCAACCGATTTTTATATAAATATATTTTAAACATAAATCACTTTAATTAAATTCAACCAACTTTTAGCCAAAATAAATTTTTAATAATCAACTCATTTAAAATTAATTTTTATCACCGCATATCAATTGCACACTTGGGAGCTACATTGAATCTCAAATAATCCAAGTTGAATTGGAAGAATATTTTCTATTCATAAAGCTCGAATTTGTGATTTTAATTGATGAAAATCAAGCTCATTGTGAATTGTTTTACATAGATATTTCATTCCTAATATTAGCTTCTCTCGCATATATAAATCATTGTTAATTGATAATTGATACAACAAATGAATATCAAATTAATGAATTGCATTTCGAATCATATGTACTATAAAGTTAACTTTTTAGAGTTTAAATTCAAGCTATGTAATTTTTATCAGACGGTCGAAATTAGGTAACTATGTGACCTTCTAAAGTTCCATATATAAAATTAGACCCATAGAGATTTTTCTTCCTAAAGTCAATTAGTTTATCCACCTGGTCGGAAGTATATTTATATCCACTAATCTGAATCCTGTTCTGTGGTCCAATATCTCGTTATCTATTTTAATTTAATTATTATTACTTGATCAAACTTGATATATAATTGGGACTTTGTATACTCTTTTGCGTCAAAGGTAGAGCTTAAAAAAAACTTGTGCTTCCTAAAAAAGAAAACTGCATATAATAAATTGTTTTTAATGGATATAAAGTTTTTTTTTTGTTTGTTGAATTTTGAAGAAATAATAAGTTAATTATATTTATTCTTCAAAAAATAAAAAGTTAATTGTTGTGGTATACGTAACTTTCACATTAGGAACTTGTTTTGACAATCAACTTTCACATTAGGATTTAGTATCAATATATATGTTTATCGAATAAAAGGAAAGCATCTTTATTAATAAATAAAAAATAGAAGAAGAAAAGGAAAGCATCATGTGATGCATGCATATAATAAATTTTCATAAATTAGCATTGAAGATAAGTGAAGTTCTTTATATATATGCATTTAACTAGTGGCTTCGAGTAAAAGCATATTGCTAGACACTAGAGATGGTGAAAGCAGCTTGCTACATCTTTGTCAGAGAGAGACAATGAAACTTTACGAATAGACAAAAAAAAAGTGCAGACTTTGTCAATTCCATATTCGTTTTGATTTTCCTGTTTTGTGTGTGAATTTTGTATTCTGTGGAAACAATAAAGAAATGGACCATGCTGCATATATTTAATTTAATTTTTTAAAGCTAAGGTAAATGAAGGAGAAAGAGGTTTATATTTGAAGGCTACTTCCAATTAGGGATGGGAATAGGCCAGGCCAGGCTTTGATAGGCCTGAGCCTGGCCTACGAAATTTTTAGCAAGCCTAAGTCTGGCCTATGACCTTTCATAGGCCTATTTTTTTGGCCTGGCTTGACCTATTTAAAAGTCTGGTCTGGCCTAAAAGCTTATGTACAAGCCTACTTCATATTAAAGTCATAAAATATTCAATTTTTCCTACTTCTAAATAGGCCAAACTGGCCTCAAAGCCTATTTAAAAAGTCTATTATTTGTGTTTTTTCTTGATTTTTATGTTTAATATAAATTATATTTTAATATAAATAAAAAATAAATTTTAATAATATGTATGAATAGGCCGGCCTATCAGGCTTCGTAGGCTTTTTTGATAGCCTAAGCCTGGCCTATTTACTTAAATAGGCTTTTTCAAAAGCCTAAGCCTAACATTTTTCATAAACAGGCCAGGCCAGGCCAGACTTAAACAGGCCAGGCCGTAGGCCCTGTAGGCCGGTCTGGCCTATTCCCAACCCTACTTCCAATGAATCAGATTCCACTATGTTATTACATTACATCTTTCTATTTTTAGTCCAACAGCAATTCATGCAAAGATTCTAACTCTGTCACGTCTACACCAAACTACAGCAAATGATAGCAATTGTTGCCTTGACAATTGGATTATGATGTACTGGTGAAAATTGAAGCTAACTAGCAATGGTACACATGTGTACTCGTATTTTTCCAGTGCCTTGAACTTGGATGAATGTACAACCATACATGTTGAATTAATTATCATCTACTGTCATTCCTTATTCGTCATCATCAGCGTCACCTTTTGTTTGTGTACTGGTGCTCCAACAATCACGCTCCATAGTGTGAGCCGACTATCTCCATTCACACATTTGAGACCCGTGTCGTCGGATCCAGAAATTTTGAACAGTAGACGTATCATATATAAAAATTTGTAGCATTATAAATATAAATATCTTTATATAAGTAATTAAACAATCATTTAACCAGTCATCTCTAATTCGATTTCACATTTAATTCTTAATAATATTCATAAAGTCTTGCTAACAAGTGCGTTAAAGAAATAATTTATAAGTTTAATGTAAAATAAAATTGTTTTTTAAAGATCCAATGTGTTGAACTATCAAATCTCAAAAGATTTTTTTTTTCTTTGAGCTTCTTAACAAGTGTTCTGAGAGCATCCACACTGAAGAAATTTATTTTTTAATACTTAAATTGGTCGCATGTGTTCACATCACTCATTTATAATTATACATTGGATTCTACATATTCATGCTATCAAGAAAGGATTTGTGATACATATGATGGGATGGAGATTCTCACGAGAGAATTTTTCACCGGATGAAATCGAGTGTACATCTCCACCATTCAAGGGCTACTTAATGATTTTTGACCAGATCAAGTCGTGGAAAATGTGTGGTTGTGATTCCACTACACTCTCGGGTCACCGGATACAATCTGCTTGCCAAATGATGATAGATGTGGACCAAGAGAGAAAGAATTTGTGATAAATGTAGGTCATGTGGTCAAAATGTCAAGTATTGATTAGTTATAGCACTACTAAAAACAATTCTAAAAACTTTGCGTAGGCTTAAGCCCACACATGCTACAACATACATCATTCCCTCCCTGGTGACACATCCGTAGACATCAACGATCGTTCAATCAATTAGGTTGAATTCATATTTGATATATTAAATTATGAAATAACAATTTAAATTTACATTCTATCAAATAAAACAATTTAAATTTACATTTTTCATAATTTGATATTAAATTAATCAAATGACAATTGATATTCCGGGCCACATGAATATGAAATCCCTTAATTGTTTGGCCTGAGGTATGGATTTCTAGTTCGGATGCATCTGGACTCAATTTGAAAGAAATGCAAAAATTAAAATGAATGAACACCAACAATAATTTTTTGTTTAACTTATTAAGATGACTTACAGTTAGTCTAGACACAACAAGTAAAGTGTGTGGTTGATACGATACATTTTCAGGGGTTCAAGTTGTGTGTAGTCACAACCTTATGATTGCATGTAGTTATACACACATGTATTTTGGCTGCTCTATCAAGATGAATTGATCCGTATTTCCAAATCAAAATTTTAGCTTTTAATAAGATAAAAAAACAACTTTAAAATTTGGATCATTCAATCAAGACCGATCGTCTGAGATGTGCGTGCCATGTGGTTACAATGCATCCAATCTAAGAGATATATTTGTACGGTCACAACCCTAATCTTAACAATACACAAATGTTTTCCCTAATTTAAATCCCATTTTTAGGGTTATATATTGTCTGTAAATGACTAATGCTGATACTAATCTTGACAATTATAAACACAACAATGTTAGTTGGATACTCCTAAATTTTTAGCATCAAAATCTTTTTCATTTCTCAAAGAAATAAAGGGTTCCCCTTGTGAGGAGTTTAGTGTTTTCCATGATTAATAAACTCATATTTGATTGACCAATCAAACTCTTTAATGTCTTTTTTTTTCGCTTTCTTAAACGAGCATTTTCATTGTTTTTTTGAGAAATTCAAATGATCTTAACTCAATTTTATCACACTCATTCAACATATTATTTTCTTTCCGTCTCTTTCTTATAATTATATTGTCAAAATATTACATGTATTACATCTATTTTTCTCCCACATGATCCAGAGTGCTTTAACGAGTGTCTAAAGAACATTTTTTTCTTATAAATACCACTCAAATAAAGGAAAAACTTAGTGAGATAGAAAAAACAGACTAGGCTAGTATTCATATTCACTTTGGCTCATATCCTAAATTCCCAAAAGCCAAACGCCAAAACACACATCTCTTATATCCAAATCCAAAACATAAACAATCGTTTCTATCCACTGCCACACCTTTGACCTTCAAACCATGGGCAGTACTTCCATCCTCGACGCACTCAATGTCCGTGTAGAAGGCTCCGGCGACAAATACATCGTCTTCGCTCACGGCTTCGGCACCGACCAATCAGCATGGCAACGCGTGCTCCCTTACTTCACCCGCAGCTACAAAGTCATTCTTTATGACCTCGTTTGCGCCGGCAGTGTCAACCCCGATTACTTTGATTACCGCCGCTACACAACTCTTGACGCTTACGTTGATGACCTCCTCAACATCCTTGATTCCCTCCATGTCACTCGCTGTGCTTACGTCGGCCACTCCATCTCCGCCATGATCGGAATGCTAGCTTCCATTCGCCGCCCTGAGCTCTTCTCCAAACTCATCCTCATCGGTGCCTCCCCAAGGTAACACAACATTCATCACACTAATAACTAATTTATTAGTTATTCAGCTCTTGTCGTTTCGATTCGTCTGTCTGACGCATATAGCTAAAATTGTATCATGGTTATTTATTCAGATTCTTGAACGACGGAGAAAATTACCACGGAGGATTCGAGCAAGGAGAAATTGAGCAAGTTTTTTCAGCAATGGAAGCAAACTACGAAGCATGGGTGAACGGTTTTGCTCCACTGGCTGTCGGGGCCGACGTTCCAACAGCGGTTCGAGAATTTTCTAGAACGCTCTTTAACATGAGACCAGATATATCTCTCTTTGTTTCAAGAACGGTTTTCAACAGTGATCTGAGAGGGATTCTAGGACTGGTTAAGGTACCTTGTTGTATTATGCAAACGGCGAGAGACATGTCGGTTCCGGCAACGGTGGCGACGTACATGAAGGAGCATCTTGGCGGTAAGAGTACGGTGCAGTGGCTGGACACGGAGGGGCATCTTCCTCATTTGAGTGCTCCTTCTTACTTGGCTCATCAATTGGAGATAGCACTTTCTCAGTAGCGCGTGGTGTTTAAGCTTGCGTTAGGCGCGTGGGTGTGGGTTTATAACTATTGGATGCTGACCAAGGACCAAGGTTGTCCTGGTCTAAAGCTCTAGAAGACATGTACTAGAGGTTCGAAGTGGACACTTGTCGAATAATGTGTGGGTTTTGGTTCATAGATTTTATGTAAGATAAGAATCTGCACGTGATCTCACGTGATGTGTGGCCATTTTTAGGTTCTTTTGCTTTTAATTTGCGATATGAAAAAAGGAAACAAAGAAAAGAAAAGAAAAGAGAAATGCCTTGTTTCTTTTATATATGATTTTATTGTTATCATCATCATCATCATGATTATTAGTAGTTTTTTTTGACTAAATGATGATTATTAGTAGTTACTAGTTATAAAGGTCTTTTGTTTTCTACTGGTTTATTCTTTGTGTTTTAAAATTTTATCTACTGATTTCCAATTATTTGATTTGATGCGACCTTATGTACTACGATTGACTTTTGGTAAGTTTTAAGACAATGGCTTATCTGGTCATAATGTTTTGCATTTTGGATTTCTTGCTAGAATCCACAATATGAATGGTCCACTTGTTTTATGGATTTTGGCTTTGTTCAAACTCATGTAAGTACTTTTTTAGACCAAACAAAATTTTGATTAATTAAAAAAAATTAAGGATCACATATTAAAATCATACATATTCACATCTTGCATATCATCAATCATAGTAGTCTATCGAAAAACATATCTTCTATTCTATCAACTCTTCTTTAAATTCAAAAAGCTGTATCGATTCATTCTCTAAAACATTAGTATTGAATTTCATAGTTTAATATACCTTTAAATTTGTTATGAATCTTCAAATAAAATAGTCATAATAGTTGTACGTGAATGATATCATTAAAATCAACATAAAGAAATAATAGTTCCATACAAGATTAAGTATACATGTCAATTTGGTTTCCCTCAAATTTATTTTAGGTTTCAACGTGACACCCCATGCATTATTTCATATGAATTGCTCTTTTATTTTACAAACATTACATTGACAAGGTCATTTGGTCATGAGCACCGTCAAAATTAATTATGTGGCTGATAACTAATGATTTCACGACTAAGTAAGCTCTCAAGGGGACCAAATTGAATCCAAAAATTGATATAGAAACAAATTGAGTAGTGAATCTATTAGATACTAAGCCTTAACACTGTTACTTGCTATACAAGCCAACCGTATTTTGTACGTTAGATTGGACTTGATTAATAAACTAACTATAGTTACAGTTAGTTATGATTGGTTGGGGGTAGTTACAGTTACTTAGAGACTTTTCTTTCACACATTGTGTATATATACTTGTAATCCTTCCCTTTGTTTCAATACAATGTTGATTCAATTTCTCTATATGATAATATTCTCTATAATATGGCAGTCGATATTGTCTTCCGCATTCATCATAATTTTCCTTTTCTCTTCTTTTTCTTCCTTTTTCCAAGGATGATCCTACAAGTTCAACTACTTCTTAGAACTCTAAAAATGGTGATTCTTGCCCCATTGTTACCTCTCTGTATTACCTTCATCCTAGTGTTATTCCTGTTTCTCCTCCTCTCATAGGTAGCAATTATCAATCTTGGAGCAAATCCTGTAAGCGTGCTCTCCTTGTAAAGAACAAGGTGAAATTCATCAATGGCAAACTTCCTCTGCCTCCAGAAGACGATACACACTTCGATTCGTGGGAACGGTGCAATGGCGTGGTGGTTTCTTGGATTAACCGTACCTTCTTATGCAATTTCTACGAGTGTTGTATACATGGTTACTTGCTATACAAGCCAATTGTATTTTATACATTAGATTAGACTCAACTTATAAAATAACTCTAGCTAAAGTTAGTGATGATTGGTTAGGGTAGTTACAATTAATTAGAGATTTTTCCTTCACACATACCGTGTATATATACTTGTAATCCTCCCCTTTGTAATCATTTTTTTTCTCTTTTATACCGCAATATTCTCTATAGAATCTTTTTTAAGAAATTGATTAATGTAAATTTTGTCGCGAAGATATCCATTTCATGCCCTAAAAAAATTATCTTCTTTATAATATCTATATTATTTGAACTCATCGAAATTCTAGTTTTAATATTCATGTCATTTTTAAATTTAATAATTTTTTTGTAAATGGAAAATTTGAATAGAATAATATTCTATCAAAATTATAATTACCTTTTTCTATACTAAAATAATTCAAGTTACTTGACAAAAAAAATTCAAGTTACTTTTATAGTTCTTTTTTTTTCGTGGTGGTCGGTATTCGAACCCATATTATACATTATCCCTACCAACTGAGCAGCTGAGCTAAGTTCATGATAACACTTTTGTAGTTCCTTTAATTATGGTGTATATTGGTTTAAATTTAAAATTAAACTGACCCAAAAAGTGTTTTCAAGTGCAATTTTATATGGAAAAAAAGTCCGACCAAAATTGAAAGTTATTTGTTCGAATCCCCTTCATAGTCTACATGTCTATTTAATTCGAAAAAATAATGCCTTTTTAAAAAACCAAAAAATATTGAAAAGATTATACATGTCTAAAATTACAATCCACTTTTCTCCTAATGCAAGAGGGCAAAAGAAAAGAACATAAATAATAGGTCAAAATCTAGTTCATTTTTAATTGAAATTCCTTAAACAGTTAGTGTATGTTTGGTTCAATTTTTATAAGAATTAATTTTAAGTGAGTTGAATGTAAAGTGATTTATGTTTGGATGTATTTATGTAAAAGTGGATTTAACAATAAATCTGAGGCTAAAGTCAATTGTAAAAACCAAAAGCTATAAATTGTAGTTTCAAGTAGAATCAATTCTACAAGCAAAATCAATTATACTTTAAATCATCCAAACATCATAAAATCAATTCTACAACCTCTAGAATCACTTTTGACACTCTAATATTGAAACCAAACACATGGTTAATCTATGCACTTTATTTTAGTTTACTGTAAATAGAAGTAGTTCTTTTGAGTTATTAAAGATATTTAATCCCTTTTTTAGGTGGGTATCGAATGCTTTGTCGTGCTTGAGAATCTGATTTTAGTCAGTTGATCTTTGAACAAATGCTGGTTTCCCTAATTAAGCATTTGTTTTCTTGGTTTGATAATTTTATCCATTACTTTTTCATTATTAAACTTCAAAATGAGCCAGGTTCATTTTCATTATTTAGGTCCAAGTTGGGCTTCTTATTAATAAACATATACAATATATGCTGACACTAGATTCCTAACTTTTTTTTTCTTTTTTCTTTCTTATTATTTTAAGTATTTTCCTAACTAAACTTAAATAAAGGCTTGGGCCAATAATGCAATATCGGGTTTGTCAACGTAAACTCGTGAGGTTGGACCTTTTCTGGTCATTTAATTTTAAAAGTATTAAAAAAAAAAAGTGTTAGAATCTTGTCTCTCGCAATAAAAATTAGGTTATTATTTTTTCTATTCTATGTGTTTTTCATGTCTTCTATTTTTTTCTTTTAAAAATACCTTTTGTTTGCAATATACAACTCAGATCACATTTTGAATTATATAATTTAAACTGTCTGAAAGTTCGACAATTGCATAAAATGATTTTGTGCCTTCATTGATTCAACAATTTTTCATTAATATAAAATAAAAGACAATAACCTTAAAAATATATCAAAATATCATTACACACACATCCGTATCATTATATAGTTCTTAACGATATACATTTCAAACAATCCTCCTCGAGGTCTGTGCTACAATCATTAAGTAGATGACTTTCATCTTTTTCAATCTTGACTTCATCTCCAACCTTCATATAAGCAACAACCTTCTCTTCAACAAGGAACATATATCATCATCTTCAACTCCATCTCCACCACATGCTTGTACTTCTGTGCAGTGAATAGGCATGACAATGGGGTAGGGACGGATTTTACATTTCTCGTCCTCATACCTGATTCTCATATACTTACTTGTTACCCTACCCATACCCAACGGGGGGATGAGAAATTGAACCCTATCCCCGTCCCCGACAGGTTCGGGTACCGCCGCCCCATCCCCGTCCCCGCATTGAATAATATTTTTTAATAAAAAATAGAAGTTTTTTTGCAACCCCTAGAGAAATGTTGTAATGCATTATCCAACAATATGTTCGCTTTAACATTTGCTAGACCGATTGATTTAGTTGCTTCTTTAAATATCAATGGTAGTTTTTATAAAACTGCAATTATCAAACAAAATAACATGGCATATCAACATAAAGTAATTTTCTGCATTCGGGATAGGTTTGGGTATAGGTTCGGGGTGGTACATATATACCCGTTATCCGTTCCATACCCGTGTTTTGAAATCGGGGAAAACCCAAACCCATATCCAAGCCCAATCAAAACAGGGAAAACACGTCAAATTGAGTTTGGTTTGGGCGGGTAACTACAGGTAAGGGTTTTGTTGTCATGCCTAGCAATGAAGAAACTCATATTCAACATGATCATCCATTTATCCAGTGGAGCAAGATCAATACAATCATCAGTCAGAGCGTGTCAGACCTCATTAAAGTGTCTCTATGACACAATTAATAAAAAATAACGATAATTACCTTCGCTAGTAAGCTCTTTTATTAGTTGATAATGGATAATCTGATAATCATCAACAAACATGTCACGTAGGCCCATAAAATCCACAATGACCATCACCAACCACATCCAATTGATTGAAAATTTGTTCTTCAACCTTGATGACCTAGGTTCGATGCTCTGACACACCGAAAAATATTAACAATAATATTTTAAACTTCATTACACAACAATTATATTCCATCGATTTTGGGAAAAGAATATTTCTTACATGTCTTAGTCAATTAACACATTGATCTAAGTGGTAAGAGATTTGGGTTTGTCATAGTTAAACGGCGGTAGAATTTAGTATTTATAGCATGATAACTAAAAAAATTTAGTATTTATAGCATGATAACTAAAAAAAAACACGACAAATTATTTAGAATTGTAGACTTATTTTGGTTTCAATGTAGTTTTTTTTCTCCCTGTAAGATTCCACGCGGGAGATAATTATATTTAAGATATTGTTAAATAGTAAATGTGAACATTTCTTCTAACTGATATTAGAACATCTACAATGGAGGGTTCTTCCCCTATTTAGCACCAAGTTAAATAAACACCCCCATTGTGACACCAATTAGTTGGATGCCTATAGAGATGAGTGCTTTTATAAGCACCCTCTCTCATATATTACATGTGGATCCCACATACATAATTAATTGTAGATTTTTTCTTTATTCAATTATTATATTATTTTAATAGTAAAAAAATAAATTAAATAATACTTATAATTGTTATATTTAATCGATCAGCTATGAATTTTCAATGAAAAACTATTTTTCACTACATCAAATAATTTATTCATCTTAAAGTTAAAAAAGAAATCAAACGTAAGTAATTTATTATAATCTAATTTTTTTTTTCTTTAGGTTTTAGTTTTTTTTTAATTATTAATAAAATTAAATATTTGTTCACTTTTTTTTATAGTTTATAATGCAATTAATTAATTCTATATTTCAAAGTTATATAATTATGAATGAATAGATAAATTATTGTTAAAATTTAATGGTATGTAGTTATTATTGGACACATTTAATAATTTATCTCGGGTGCTGGGTTGAAGAGATTAGGTGCTTAAAATATATTAATTATGAAACGAGTGAGGTGTACAGTCGGGACCCATTTAAGCAACCAGACGAGGTGTTGTTTATGGATGGTCTTAGATCGCCGATTTCTTAAGTTGTGAGAAATTAACTTCCACCCAAATTGGCACTGAAGAGAATCGAACTTGAGACCTCGATGAGGTGCACACTCCCAGATCCCAAGACAATACCACCAGACCAACCCAAGTGAGTTCATCTCTGACACATTAACTTTAGATGTATTTAACACAAGCTAGTGGTATTTACAATTCTTTGCTGCCAATTTGAAATGCATTAACAACACTTAGAATTTTGTTTTCTTAAAAAACAATTTAGAAATTTAAATGATCAACGACTAAATCATCATTTAATTCTATTGGAAAAAAAGACACGGTATATCTGATTTGATCTATATTTTTCATGCTGAGTCTTTGACTAAGTTATGACGGTAGAGTAGAGTTGAACCAGTTAAGCTTATAGGACTTGGTCCATTATATACTGACATACATGCAAACATCTAGGACTATTACTTTTCCCACTCTATAACATTCTAACGTGTCCTATAAAATTTTCAAAAATATCCATGGGTTTTTGGATCATAAAATCTGAAAACATCTAAATTGTGTTTGGATTTTATAATCTGAAATATGCAGGTCCGTTCATAGAGTTTTAGAGGCTTTAGGCATAATATGAGAAAAGACTTCTTACATAATAAATCCTAAAATTTGTTATCTCATTGTTGTTATTTTATTAACTCTTCCTTTTTTTTCCGCTTTCCGTTACTAAATAAATGTTTTTTTATGCAACATCTGAAAGTAAATCAAATACTCCATAGACATCAAAACAAAATAAAATATCGTAGAAGTATAAAACAATTGCACATGCAAAGTAGACTGGAATTTTAGTACCTTAGAATAATAACACTGAAAAGGTAAAAGTATATCAACACGTAATTAACTCAATTTTAAACTTTTGGATGCAAAATTCTCCAATGTTAAACCTATAACAACAATAATACATGATATAAAATTAGTGTTAGACTTTTTAGAGAAATCATAGATACAAGAACTCCTCTGTATACTAGAAGTACATCATTATTCTTTTTATATGCTATAAGTATCTATAACAAGTTAATTATGATGATAAATGAATGTGTCTCGCATGATCTTGTATTATCAAATTCAACTATGCAATCCTTTCAATCAATTCAAGAAAGTTGACATTAGTAATTTATTTTTTTGGAACCTTTGAAAAACAAGATTAAAATTAATTTCTTTAGTAGGTACATTTTCAACTAAAATATAATTTGTTTTGTTATAAAAATTATCCCAAAAAAATATCACTAGTTTCTTCGATAATAATTTTTTTTTTTCATATTATTAAGAACAACCAATTTTTTTATAGGGAGGTGTATATATAAATCTTTGTGCTGTCAGGGGTACATATAGTAAATCGCGCTAAAATGGCCAACAATATTCACAGATTTCAGCCCAGTCCAACCCTTCATCATGCCAATGTTTGGGGTCTTTCTATGAACTTTGTTATACATAGCCCCCCATAAACAAAATATTTCTATATACACACCCCTCTATAAAAAAAAGTTGGGCCCCTTACCGGCAAGGGCCCTAGGCCGTCTCATGCTCGCCCTATGGCCTAGGACCGGCTCTGGAAATATGCTTATGTATAATAAACAATCAAAAACTCTCCCATTTCAACAGTTTTGAATTTCTTTTTTAAAAACAACAAAAAAACAAAATAAAAAAAATGATAAAAACCTGTCAAATAAAATCATAAAATATAAACAAACTCAAAATTTGTGTTGATACAGTTCAGATTATATAATTTGAAATGTTTTCCCCCTGAAAAATGGTGTTTAAGGGGTGTTTGGATTCTATAATCGGAAAAAAAAAGCAAGGAACACGCACTATTTTATATGGTTTTCGGATATTAAAATCCAAATTGGTGAAAAAATCATTTTTTTCACCCCATAACAAAGGCATAAACTCAATTCAGATTTTAAGATCTGAAAATCTCAAAGACATTTTCGGAAGAAAAAAATAGAAGCGCAAAAAATGAGTAGAGTAGAAAAGGTAATAGTGAACATGTGGACCTTTGTATTGTTGCAAACTCATCCCAACATGCATTTTTTCTTCCTTTTTTGGTCTTGTTAATAAAGTAATTTTCGACTTTCTTGCTCTGTCTATGTCGAGAATAGACTCTCTCAATTTATTTTCTCTCATATCTCCCAATTGTATTCAATTTCACCATTAAATTATTTTACTTTTAATTTTTATATTAATTATTCATCTCATCTTTATTTATTCAATAACAAGATTGAATACCCTCAGACTTTGTTTGTGAGTTTGAAGGAAAAAATAAATTGAATGTTTCTATTGCTTCAAAGTCTCTATCAATTCACGTGCTTTAAAAATAAAACGAGGATTGAGGTTAAGATCTTTAGAAGCACTCAATTAAGTGGTATGCTTTAGTTCACACACAACCAACATTTTTGTTGTTCTCTTAAGTTCCACGTTGCAAACAAGGTGGAATGTACGTGAATTCTATTTTAATTAATGTCAAACTAATTATAACCCACATAATCATTCTACTTGAATTAGTCATGTGGTGATAAATGCTTCGACTTTTGGTTTTAATTTGCTAATAATTTGGGTCTATATGAAAGCAATTTCATATTATGAACAATGATGATAATATTTTTTCACATATATCTTACATATGAGATTTTTGTGATTTGGTAAAATCCATGTGAATTTTAATTAATTGAAGAATTTGTATTAAGAAATATGTGTTTAAGAATGTATTGTTAAAACTTTGCTTTTGTGACGTTTTTACATCTGCACATGATAAATATGTCTGACGTTTGTAGGTAAGGTGGCAAATGAAGTAGCCAATTTTGGTGGCTGAGTTTCTCTCGTTGCCCATGATTTTAAACGATTTCTAATTAAACGCCACCACGAATGATGACATTGTTTGCAGCAAAAATAATAAGGGTATCGTTAACGAGTGACATCAGGGTACTCTTTAAGTATCTTAAATTTAGTAATTATTTTTTAAAAAAGTCAACTATTACAATTTTCAATGCATTCAATACACAACTTTTAATTAAAAACTACCATTTAAAGTGCTTAAAAAGTGTCTGAAGGCACTAGTTAACATTTCCCAAATAATAATAATGACATTGTGAACAAAACGAGTATGTTTGATGAGAAGAGTGTATAGCAAGCAATAGTCTGTAAAACATTTTTTTCAACACACGTTTCTGTCGGTTGAAATTAAAATGAATTTTACTAAATTATGTAGGTTCCTTGTAAATTTAACATAAAATATTTAAATATTAACAAATAAAAGTGTATGTTATGTTATGATCTCAAAAAAAAAAGTATTTTTTATAAAGAGTTTTTTTTTGGAAATAACATCTTGCATTAAATAAGATAAAGAACATAGAAACATAAGAAGAAAGAGGAGAGATTAAATTATATTGATGTAATGTTACACCAATATTACACCGTTTAATAAAGTTTTACTTGATGTATATTTTTTAAATTTGACCGTTGGATTGTAAGTTTATATCACATAGATCACTCACGTAAATTTTTACGAAAATATAAAATCATTTGATATGTTTATTGAGATACAACAAGATTAACGGTGTTTTATAAAAGTGCATAAATTGTTAATCTTGATGTATCTCAATAACATATCAAATGATTTTAGATTTTTCGAAAAATTTATGTGAATGATCTATGTGTTATAAACTTACAATCCAACGGTCAAATTTGAAAAATATGCATCGAGTAAAACGATATTGAGTGTTGTACCATTGATGTAACATTAAATCAGTGTAATTTAATCCCTAATGTGTTAGGACATTTCTCATTCACATTCTAAAAACAACATAAATAACAAAGCCAATCAAGATTTAAGCATCACTAAACTTTGAGAAACTAAAAATCAATACAGCATTACCGAACCAATAACATAATCCAAGCAACCCATCAAATTTCTTTCACATTGTGATAAGTAAGTTGAGAAACCACAATCTTTAAACCTATCCAATAACGATCAATTTTATGAAAAATGTTGTTGACACGTCATCAATGGTTGAAAAACACCAGTAAATGACTGAAAAGCCCCGACGACAGTTAACTGCCGATGAAATGCGAACCCGGTGGCAGTTAACTGCCGAAGCTCTGTTATAAGAACATAACAGAACCTGGGAGTTTCCAAAACTCTATTGTTGCGGATTGAATATCAAGAGGTGCGATTTTTGACAAGGTTAAGTCATTCAAAGCAAATTTCAAGCACAAAATCAAGTAAGTTCATACCATCCTATTGCATTGCTGTTTTGTGATTGATTTGTAACTTTTTTTGGTTAAATTGTGACATAATTAAGTTTTGATGATTTTATGATAGTTTAGGTTTAGGTTTTGATGAATTGTAGTAGAATTGTTAGGAAATATTATTGTAGAATTGTTAGAAGTTTTGGTTAAATTGTCACCTAGGTAGGTTTTGATGATTTTATTATTAGATGTTAGTTTAGGTTTAGGTTTTGATGAATTGTTAGTTTAGGTTTAGGTTTAAATGAATTGTTAGAATTGTTAGTAGAATTATTGCTAAATTGTCACATAATTAGGTTTTGATGATATTGTTGTATAATTGTTAGATATGTCGCAAAATCAGAATCAGAATCAGAATCGGGTTCAGTTGAACAAAAAGGAGGGTGATGACGAGAAGAAAGAAAAATCACCTATGACATGACACAAAATCGAATGTGATGGTTCCATAAAAAAGATGGGTTCAAAGGTGTCGGTGTACAACCAGTCCAGGCCGAGGAGGAGCGGGAGGACATGCTATTTTGGTCCTTAACCAAAAGAAGGCGCCCTAGGAACTGTCGAGGACAACCCAATTGAAATAAGCGACGAGGCAGATGGATAAATAATGTAATGGCTTGTAATAATCTTGAATAATCTTGGAACATTTTGTTATTGAATAATCTTGAATAAACTTGAAGATTTTGAATAAATTTGCGTATTGATTAAATTCAAAGCGAAATCGCGTATTGAATAATTTCGATTAAAGTCGCGTATCGAATAATTTCGATTAAAGTTGCATATTAAATAATTTCGAATAAAAGTTACATTCCGTTACATAAAGTTCCTAAATATGTCCTATCATTACATTACATTTGGGTAGATCCTTCCAACTACAACAATTGTTTTACCTCTGAAATGAGGTAAATTCAAACTGGCCAAACAACAACTCTCAAGCATTCACCTGGAAGTGTTATTGTTCCATTCAAAAGATTAAATTCTTGTTAGCTTGGTTTAAAAGATGGTATTCAAGTGTCAAAAGAATGAGGTGCATTCCTTGTCACTTCAATACCTTCATTTAAACCAAGCTAACAAGAATTTAATCTTTTGAAAGAAACAATAAAACTTTCGGGTGAATGCTTGAGAGCTGTCGTTTGGCAAGTTTGAATTACCCAATTTCAAAGGTAAGACAATTATTGTAGTTGGAAGGTGCATTCCCTACCTAATTACGATCTTTTGGCGGAATCAAACTCTTGAGAATATCTTCAGTTGATCTCAGCAACGTTATACGCATATCGATCCACTGGAACATGTTGTGCTCCCAAAACATGCTCCTTATGTTATCGTCGTTCGTTAATTCCACCCAACTGAATGATATTCTCCCATCGTCGAGCGTTGGAAGTTTATACCGAACGTATTCCACCCTCCCTGTGTCTTCGGGGTTGAATTAATTCAGTTGATCATTGATACCTCTTAACGTGACACCAAGGTGCCGAACCTTCAACCTCCGAGGTTCTCCATCGTTGAATTGTGCATGAACGTCGAACATATCGGCCATTGTTTCAGATATACACAATAAGAAATTAAAAACAATCAATGAAAAACTCAGTCAAACATTTCATCAAACACTTGGAGTGCAAATTATACATAAACCCTAAAAATCATAACTATAACCCTAAAATGTTTTACTCTAAAAAAAAGAACATAAAAATGCAAAAAATATAACAAAATTAATCAACTTATATCTACTCTTAAAATAAATCATACACTCTTACATGTAAATCTACTTAAAAACTAAAATTAAAAAATAAATATAAAACACCAAAATCTAAAATAACCCTAAAAATAATAACTATAACATAAACATCATGCAAACATTTTTACTAAATTAATCAACTTACATCTACTCAAAAAATGAATTATAACATGTAAATCTACTCAAAAACTAAAATAAAATAATTCTACTCAAAAACTAAAAAAAAAAACATTTATAACAACTAAAATGTAAGTTAATAGCATTATGATTACTTACTTGTGATTTTGTTGAATAAATTTGGTTGGGTTTTTTAGAGAGATTTTGAGAGAGATTAGAATTTTTTTTAGAGATTGAGAGTAATAATGGATGAGAGAGCTTCTGCCAAATTTGTATCAGGATCGCATCGGCAGTTAACTGCCGAATAAACGAAGAAACTTCGGTAGTTAACTGCTGCCGGTTTCACAATTCCTCGGTAGTTAACTATCGCTGGGGTATTTCAGTCATTTATATGTGTGTTTCAGCCTTTGCATATGTGCGCACAATTTTCTAATTTTATATCTTTTGGATGCACATATAAATTACACGGGCTCTCGAAGCTGGTTAAACTCACCATATGTGAATCAATTAATCATCGACATCACAAGAGAGAGAGGTTTGCAACTGAATGTATTTCCTTTAATTGACTTGAGAAGAAAGAGCGGCGCAGCGAGAATGAATTTCTTCTAGTGAGATTTTCACTAGATTTTCTCCAATTTAAATCTCATCATTGAAAATTCTATTGTTCTCCTCATTTTATATCTTAAATTATCTCTATGGTTGAGATCCAACTAGTAGTTAATATCATTGGAGAGGTGTTAAAAGAGATCGCATGAACAAGTGTTTATAAAGGGGGAGAAAGAGAGGATAATTCTCGCTTCACAGACCAATTTTATGAGTTTGTGATAGGCTGACCACAAGTATTAAGACGATATCAGAGTCTGGTTCAATATCCCTTGAACCACCTCATATCAGAGTTTTGTTATCGGGTCACCCACCATTTACATCTAAGCCTCAAGTCCAATGGTGTTGGACGTATGAGGGTGCGTTAACAGTCAGACGATGATGGAAGATGACTTGAACATGTGTTTATAAATGAAGACAATTTTCACTTCACAAACTGATTTTCAGAAGTTGTGTTAGAACTAACAACAATTTCTAAGAAGAGGATCCAAGCTCATTTGAAGCAAACACTATTAGATTCTCATTCAAAACAATATTCCCGGCAACCAACATCTTTCGGGCTTTCCATCAAACACCATGGATGCAAATAAAATAATCCTAGTGGCTAAACTCAAATTTTTAGAAAGAAAAATACTTTTATATTTGGTCAATATTTACCGGAGCTAAATGAAAAAATATTTTACTAAATCATTCATGTTAAATATTGATGTTTTTTTTCTTTTCTAAAATCATAATGGCGAAACTTACATACACTATATGCTAAGAAGTAAAGAATATCGGATTCGAACTCACACCATAACATATCAAATTTCTTAAACTTACGAAACATATTGATACAATAATAGTAATATTGATAATGATGATGATAATAATATTATTATTATCCTAAATACAAAAGTAAAATGTATTAACTTGAGAGAGTCATTCATCTAATATTGATTAAAATGTATTGTTGAAAAATGTATAATAAATTATAATGATTTATGGATAAATTAGTAGCAGTATTATTTGTCTTTTCTTCCGTTTTAGAATGGTCAACGCATGATTCATTTTGTACGTTCATCTACCATTCTCAATGGGACTGAACAACTAACTCCCACTCTTTCAAGAGCAAAGTACTATTTTTTTTGGTACAAAGAGCAAAGTACTATTAAATAATAGTAATATGGAATTTGGTCTTTTAATTTGGTACAAGGAATTATTTGTTTCAATGTAATAAGTAGTATAAGAAAACGCCCCGATGTATCATGTTCTCTATTTTCATGGTTAATTGTCATTTTTGTAAATTTTAATAGATTAAATTGATCGATTTTTACAATTTTAAAAACCAACATGTTAAATTCTTCAAAAAAAAAAAAAAACCCAACATGTTAATTTACGCTAAAGAAATGAAAATGCAGTTAAAATAAACTACAGCATATTGTTCTAGACTAACTCAAGATCACGAATTCCATCTGATATAAAGCTCAAAAGCATTGCACAAACATATCAAAACATCGTCTTAAGCTACACTTTATTAACCTGATGTCCCCAACAATATGACGGATTTGGATTCTTATAGAACCATAATGCCTCTAAACATAAATACACATCAACAATCGACAATTTCAACACTAATACTTGTCGATCGAAACTGCCTCTCAACGGCCATCCCAACCACTCTTTCTTCAACTCTATAAATGGATCATTAGACTATAACTCAAGGTACACAAATTCTACCGTTTTAATACCTTTTCACTCTTCGTCTCTTACTGATTTGAGTGTCATAATACTTACAAGTAACTCAACTCGCATCTCGACACTTACTCCTTAACATAAATCTAGTTTTCTATAGTCCATTTTTTTCACGCCAAGAAGTGAAAAGATGAAAACATATATAATAGCAACCATACAAAACAAAGCTGCTTACGACTACGTGCTCCTAAAGTCTTAACTCCTAACCCACTTTCTTTTCAATTCTTGTTGTTTTCTTCACTGTCTCTTTCTCGCCATTCATGTGGACACCACACCACACCTCTCAAACCATCATTTTCTCTGTACCTTACTCATTTTTAATACATCTCTAAAATATCTTTCAATATCTTCGATTTTACATTTTTTTTTAAAACAAATATCTGCTAGTGATTCGTCCTAATATAGTAATAAAGAAATTTTTTTGGTAACACATTTAGAGATAATTATTTAATTTATTTTTCCTAAAAAAGAAAATTTTATTTGTTCTTTCTGTTTTGATGTTAGCTCCCGATGGCCAATCAAGTATTACAAAATAAAAATACTCCGTTCCATATTGTCGTAAGCTTAAAAGCAGCGTTTTAAAATGCAGTAAACTATTTTAATTGTGACAACAATCATAGATGTGTTTGTGCCACATTTACATGTGAGTGGGACTACATTTGCATGTAACATTTCACCAATTTGATAATTAGAATGTGATCCATGATGGCAATTTAATATCATATCCGAGGAAAAGAACTGTTTATGTTTTAGTGCTGCCCTTCCTTCAAAAAAAAAATGTTTTAGTGCTGCCCTTTCTTATCTTGTTAATGTTCCGAATTTAAGACCATAAAGTTAGTACCACATTTTATTGGTCAAGTTAGGAGTTAGGACCACATTTATAACGGTGATAAGAACATTCACAGCAAAAGGGCCCCAAAAGAGATAATTCAACGATTCATAAATTGAAAAAGAAAATAAAAGACCAGTAACATTTTATTCTTTTCTTTTTTGTTGATAAAAAGTAACATTATTCTTTAAAGGCCAAAAAAGCAAACAAAACCCAAACCGTATGATTTACACCACAAACTTTACAAAGCTTCTCCGTTAAGAAGATATTTACAAACTTGATCTCTCTCTTTCTCTGTCTCTCTTCAAGAACCAATTCATTGTGTTCTTGACCACGATGTTTACACCTAAACATGAACGTGCGAGATTGTCATTTAGCACCATAATTGCTAGGGTTTATGCTATCATTCTGATGTACGTGTAGATCTTGGTTGCCTCAGAAGCTCAATTAGTTTCTCAGCCTGAACCCACCAAAAACAGAAAAACATTATTATTAAAAAAAAATGAAATGATTGAGATATTAACGTGATTTCTAAATTTCATTATTGTCCAAACATGTGGCACTACTATAGAAAAAAAAAAGACACAACACAAGCCGCATGATAAGCTTCCACGACATAAATAGTTCTTAAAATAATGCTAAACCCATTCAATACGAATATTCAAGATTTTACGAAATATATTATACTACGTGATAATAAATTAATAATAATGCAGGTTTGTCGTATGAACGCAATGGGAAGGATTTTAATTAGACACAATTAGACAATAGAGCAAAATTTGCGGTGGGTGGAGGTCGATTCTGCAAGAACAACGAGTCAATGACGTGGCATTACATGTTCTTCCACCAAAGCAATAAACGGCACCGTGCCACGTCAGCTACCGCAAGTTGAGGGAGCATGGTTGAATTCAAGCTGAATAATTCATTTAATATTTTAAACTAAGTGGCAATGTGTGTGTAAAATTTTTTGATTTTTTTCTATGGTGCTGCATTCTCATCAAGATCAGAATTGAATTCAAACCAATGACATCTAGTTAATATTAAATTCAAACCAATTACCAATAATAAATTCAATGTTTAATTAAATTATAAACTAAAACCGAATAGAAGAGAAGAATCCGATATTTAGTTAAACTAAAAGAGATAAGTCAAGACTATATTCAAACCACTAACTTTAAGTTGAGCTAGCTTGAGTAAAAGTAAAATTCTAGAAAAGACTCGAGTCATCTAATTCAAAAATTAGAATATTGAATAATTTTTTTGAAAAATTACACTATTAATTAATATTTATATCCATATATAATTAAAAGAAAAGGTAAATAATAATATTCTACCTTTTGTTTGGCGCGATTGGTGCCGGACTGCGTCAAAGCAACCAAAGGAGGAATGGCACCTTCACGAGCCACCATGGATCGAACCGCCACGCTATCTTCACAAATCTGTAACAGAATTACCGCCGCAATTTCCTTCTGTCTCTGCGATCCAACCTCCACAATCTCAACCAACACCGGTACACCACCTTCCTCCACCAGCGCAACCTTCGCCTCCGGCACCGATACCAACACACTCAAAACATAAGCCGATTTATCCACCATATTGGATTCAAAATCCGCCATCAACTCAACTAACACCTTCATTATCCCCGCTTTCACCGCTCTCATCTTATTCTCCTTCACAGAACACAGAGTATACAGCGCCGTAGACGCGTCTTTCTTCCCGCGTATTCCTCCGCTTCCTAGAAGATTCACTAATAACGGAATTGCACCGGATCTTCCAATCGCCGCCTTGTTCTCTTCCACCTGTAATAATTAGTGTTAGAACTTACAATAATCAACGAGAACAACTAATAATCAACGGTTATAACTTACTATTACATCTAATAACCTGAGATAGACGAAGGAGCGCACACGCCGCGTTCTCTTTAGCCGTTGATGTTCCTGAATTTAACGCTCTAACTAACGGCTTAATAGCTCCGGAAGAAGCTATTAGTTCTTTATTCTCGTCGCATAAAGAGAGATTCAAAATTGCAGTAACACCGTATTCTTGAAGTTGCAGGTCCTGTGAAGTAACTAACGAAATTAACGGTTTAATTGCGCCAGCTTTAGCAATTTTGATTCGATTTTCTGGTTTATTCTTGGCGAGTAATCGAATTTCCATGGCAGCTTGTTTCTGTTCTTCGATTGAATCGGAGTGAAGATCGGAGACGAGTTGACGGATGAGGTCATCGGAATTTTCGGAAGCACAGGCGAGGAAGAGTCGTCGGGAGGTAGAAGAAGTGGTGGCGAATTCGCCGGATCTGTCACTGTTGCAGTCGCTGAAAGCGGAGGAAGTTGAATCGTCGTTGATGGTGAATTCGTTGAAACTTCTTCCCATGTATGTGTAACTCTCCGTTCCCATAACTGTATCGGTGTTTGCGTTAGGTTTGGAATCAGGTTCGGAAGCTATGGTTGTGGTTCGGGTTGGAGGTTCGGAGCCACGGTGTGTAGACGAAGAAGAAGTGTACGAAAGGAGAATTTATATGGGAGAGAGGGAGATAACATTTTTACATGTGTAACCAAGTCTTGGGGTGTTAGGATGACACGTGTAATTAGAGATTATTTAACTTAATTTACTTTACTTTACTAACTGCACCAAATTCAATTTACTTTACTTACTTTAGTAACTGTACCAAATTCCAATCCAGAAGCACGTGAGAAAGCTCTCCTTTTAAACGCGTGCGTTGAAATATCATTATTCGATGAAGTGTTCTCTAATTTATTTTATTTTATTTCAACTTTTCAAGGTTTAGTAATTTTTTATTTTTTTTTAAAGAAGGACTTAGTAAACTTAGACGAAGTATTAGTGTTTAATATTGTTGTATTAACTCATTCAAAAAAAGAAAAATGATATGTCAACATAAATTTTTTGATGAAACATTGTTCCCTTTTTTAATAAAGAAAAAAGAAGTGATTTATTAAAATACAAGACCATTTACAAAGTCAGATATAATAAAGGGTGGTATTTTTTCAAGCCAAATTCTATTGAGGGCAATCAAATTATTATGAGCCACTTTATTTCCTAGTCTGTTAATATGTCCAAAGTCGTCGGTATCAAAATGCCTTAAATAGTGTCTGTCTAATACTATTCACAAGATTTTTAAAGTGATTTTTGGTTATATCCATCTCGTCTTTCAAATTCTTCACCAACTTCTCATAGTGAAAGTGAGCTTAGCTCAGTTGTTAAAGATAATGTATAATATATACGAGGTTCGGCGTTCAAACTCTGACCACCATAAAAAAAAAATTCCAATTTTATCTTACGAAAGAAGCATTTAAAGATCCAAATCGCTCCAGCTAACACCTTACCATCTTCATCATTAACTTTGGATCAAATACCCTAGATACCATCTTGTTTGAGATTAGCATCACAATTTGCTTTAAGCATTCCTCATTTTTTCATCGATTGTTATTTTCATGCTAGCTGTTCTGTTGTTAGGGTTGGAGTTTCTAGTAACTAACTAATGATGATTATTGATTGCTTGATTATAATGAACTATGCTATTTGTAAGCATTTGATATGGTAGCTTCCTCTGATCTGTCTCTGTCCTAAAAAAGGTGAAGATTCCTGGCGAACCAAATATGTTAAGCTATGGAAACTAGATATATTAGATTGTGTTTCAAAAAAAAAAAAGATATATTAGATTGTCTTCATATAATATACTTATCATATGAAAAAAACCAGTCATTTTAAATTAATGTTGATATCTTCACAATTGATACCCATTCTGGAACCCAAACCGTATTTTCTAGCATTTGGGAGTTCCATCATCGCATGATCCAATGTTTCTATCTCATTATTACATATGGGGCATAATAGAGTGCAATTGAGTCCTTGATACACTTGTGGGCCGCCCAAAGCGTGCAACCTCTAGGCCCATTAAGTTGAATGACTATGTTACTAGTCTTCTTGGCCCAAGACAATAATATTCTCGCATATTCCTGTACTAGAACTTATCCTAAGAGACTGTTAGTGACTCATAGCTGTCAATTTATCATTTCTGTCCTTTTATTTTACTGCCAACATTTTGTCCTTAGACTAAGGCGTCACTATAGACCGCCCCACATGTTGTATAAAGGGATGAATGAGAAATAAATGAGTATTGAATTTCCAAATTATTTAGTCTTTAGTTAACTTAGTATAGCAGTAGCTAGAAAAACCATATCACTGGTGCTTTCATTGCCTTCTCTTCTCATGACAAACACACCGCCCATAACACCACCGCAACCTTCACCTATTGAATCAGCCATCACTGCTTTGGCAGCCAAAGTCGATGCTTTAGCTGATGACCTTTCCTCCCTCCGCCACCAATCTTCCGGTTACAACACCCCACCACCACCCCTTCCACCACCAAGACCACATATGAAACTTAAAGTCCCGCGATTCGACGGTAACGATGCAGTTGGTTGGATCTATAAAATCACCCAATTTTTTGATTTTCATAACACCCTAGAAAACGACCGTCTTGCTATTGCCTCATTTTACATGGACGGACCAGCTCTTAGTTGGTTCCAATGGATGACCAAAAATGGTCTCATCCACTCATGGCCAGATTTGTTGATGGCTCTGGAAACTAGATTCGCCCCTTCATTCTATGATGATCCAAGGGGAGCGCTATTCAAACTAACCCAGAATGGGTCGGTCAACCAATACCTCAACGATTTCGAACGAATTGCAAATCGTATTGTTGGGTTACCACACCAATTTCTCCTCAGCTGCTTTGTCTCTGGCCTAGCCCTAGAAATCCGACGCGAAGTTCAGGCCTTCCAACCCATATCCATCCCTCATGCCACTGCCTTAGCCAAAATACAAGAAGATAAACAAAACGATCGCCGCCGTTCATTTCGTCCCAGGACTAACTTCACCCACTTTACAAACCCCACACCTACACCAATCATGTCTTCCTCTTCATCCGCACTACCCACTACAAACCCTATACCACCACCACCACAGCCCCCTTCTACATCAACACCAAAAATCAATTTCAAACAATTATCCCCAGAGGAGCTGATTTCCCGCCGCGAACGCAACCTTTGTTACAATTGCGATGAGCGATTCACCCCGGGACACTGTTGCAAAGGTCGCTTCTTCCTTCTCATCTCAGAAGAAGACGACACCACCTTACCCACTGAACTACTCACAACCGCATCCATAGAGGAAATTACTTCCCCCAACGATTCCGACACTGATGTTCCAGCCCAGCTGAGTCTTCATGCCATGTCCGGCTCTACTACACATAACACCATTCGCCTTTCAGGAACAATCACTAACCAACCCATGGCTATACCTGTCGACGGCGGCAGCACCCACAATTTCATACAAACCCGTTTAGCCAAATTCCTTGGTCTCACCCCCACCCCAACACCAACTCAACTCCGCGTCATGGTCGGTAGTGGTGATACCATAAAGTGCACTCACAAATACACTAACATACAACTCACCATCCAAGGTCATTCCTTCTTTCTGGACCTGTTTGATATCCCTCTAGGAGGGACAGAATTAGTCCTTGGGGCACCATGGCTTCAAAGCGTCAGTCCAATCCTTATGGACTATAAAAAACTGTCACTCTCCTTTACTCATTTGGGCCAACCTATTACTCTCACATACGCGGCTCCCTTCAAACCAAACGATTCATCATACCCACAAGTTAAACGGAGTGTCCAAACCAACGCACTCTCCTCCTTATTCCAACTACAAATCATCCCTTCACCTTCAACAACACTAGAACCTCCACACACAAATCCAACAATCGACACTCTCCTCCAGAAATTCGACACCTTATTTAACCACACCCCCAGCCTACCTCCTACACGACCCACAGACCATCAAATTCACCTCATCCCCAATACCACACCAGTCAACGTGCGACCCTACCGCTACCCCTACTTCCAAAAATGTGAAATTGAAAAACAAGTCTCCAGTATGCTTTCCTCTGGCCTCATTCAACCAAGTCGAAGCCCTTTTTCCTCACCTGTACTCCTTGTCAAAAAGAAAGATGGCTCGTGGCGCTGTTGCGTTGATTATCGTGCCCTCAACGCAATCACCATCAAAGACCGATTTCCCTTACCAACCATTGACGAACTTCTCGATGACTTGGGTAAAGCCTCTTGGTTCTCCAAATTAGATCTTCAGCAAGGATTTCATCAGATACGCATGACACCAAATGACATCCCCAAAACCGCATTTCGCACTCACCACGGCCATTACGAGTACAAGGTCATGCCCTTTGGCCTTTGCAACGCACCCTCCACATTCCAATCCACCATGAATAAACTTTTCCAACCTTTCCTTCGCAAATTTGCAGCTGTTTTTTTTATGACATACTTGTTTTCAGCAACACCTTACAAGAACACCTCACCCACTTACAACTCATCCTCACCAAACTCCTTGAAGCACAATTCTTCCTAAAAAAATCCAAATAACCTTTTGGCCAGCGCCAACTTGAATACTTGGGTCATACCATCTCACAAAAAGGGATCCAAGCCGACCCTTCTAAATTACAAGCAATGGTAGAGTGGCCCCAACCGACCTCAACCACCCTGCTACGCGGATTCCTCGGCTTGACTGGATTTTATCGGAAATTCATCAAAGGGTATGCCTCCATCGCATCGCCTCTAACCAACCTCCTCAAAAAAGACTCTTTTATGTGGTCATCAGAAGTAGACCACTCATTCCAGACACTTAAGAAAGCCATGACCGAAGCCCCGACTCTTGCTGTCCCTGATTTCACCATACCTTTTGACCTTGAAACTGATGCTTCCGGCAAAGCCATGGGCGCAGTTCTGATGCAACAAAACCACCCTATTGCATTCTTTAGCAAACAATTATGCCCTCGCCTCCTTCGTTCTTCCACATATGTTCGAGAGCTCCATGCCATAACAACCGCAGTCAAAAAATGGCGGCAGTACCTCTTAGGCCACCCTTTCACCATTCACATCGATCACAAAAGCCTCAAGGAGCTCATCTCCCAGGTGATTCAAACACCCGAACAACAGGTATATCTTTCTAAACTTCTTGGTTACGATTTTAAAATTCAATTTAAATCCGGAAAATCTAACGTGGTGACCGACGCCTTATCTCGAGTTGACACTCCCAACCAATGTATAACTTTGACTATGCCCCACTTTTTATTTTTAGAAGATTTTAAAAAATCCCTTCACACCCTTCCTGAGTTCACTACCCTTCACCACAATATTTCCACTGACCCTACAGCTCACCCCGATTTCGCAATCCACCAAGGCCTTATATTCTTCAAACACAAAATTTGGCTCCCTAACTCCCACCCATTCAAAGAAAAACTACTCCATGAATTCCACAACTCACCCATCAGCGGCCATATGGGCATTCAAAAAACATACCTCCGCCTATTTGACAAATTTTTTTGGCAAGGAATGAGAACCGATGTGCAAAAATTCGTGTCTGAATGTTCAATCTGCCAAACCACAAAATACGAAACAAAAAAACCCACTGGCCTCCTTCAACCCCTTCCATTACCTTTTGCAATTTGGGAGGACCTTTCACTAGATTTTATAACCGGCCTCCCTCCATCCCATGGTTTTTCTGTCATTTTGGTTGTGGTTGACAGGTTTTCCAAAGGAGCTCACTTTGGCGCCTTACCAGCTAACTATTCTGCATTTAAGGTCGCTGCATTGTTCCTCGATATCATTTGCAAACATCATGGCTTGCCTAGAAGCTTGGTCTTCGATAGAGACCCTATCTTCATCAGCCACTTCTGGCAGGAACTCTTCAAACTATGTGGCACCAAGCTCCGGATGAGTACTGCATATCACTGATGTAGCATATTTATGTATATCAAAAGTAAGTATTTATGTATCGTCTCCTCAGGGACTAGTGCGATATCCTGGATTGTTCGACATCAATTACCATTTTAAGTTTGATAGATAATTTGTTTGTTTGTTTACAACCTAAATATC
>Ga0315914_1001669_pt1 | contig 33609 bp, 13 predicted proteins | sample MpolenodulesMG_FD_203920 | JGI IMG/M metagenome (GOLD analysis project Ga0315914, IMG submission 203920) | Medicago polymorpha root nodule microbial communities from Los Angeles, California, United States - elongated nodules | ecosystem: Host-associated > Plants > Roots > Nodule | place: USA...
AATCTTTCTTTGTTGAAAAGTGTGGATCCGTTCATTCCTAAAGCGAGGAAATTTTAGGGTTTAGTTTATTTTCTCAATTGAAGAGGTTTTTTTTTCAATTTGAGGTTATCGGTTTTCAATTAAAAGATGGATGTTCTTTGAATTTTTAGGTTTTAGGGATTCCCTTGTTGATAATTTATTCTTCAAAATGAAATAAGACCCTCGAGAATTATGTATTTTTCACATAAATTCACAATGGAAGAAAGTAGCGTACGAATTGTGTGGGGGACTTGATGTAGATCACGGGATAAGATATACGATCGATCAAGTATGAAAACACCGGTGAGATCTCCCTCAACCCTCTATTTAAATTTTTTCACTTCATAATTTTTGTGATTTGTTGATTTTGAGATCGAATTTGATATTTCTGTGATTATGGGTATGTTACAAGATTCAATTTTTATAATTGTGTGATTCATATTCTATGATAAATACTAGAAATTAGATCTGTGGTCTTAATTTCTCTGTCAAGTAAAATTGATTTCTCAATTGTGTTATACTATTATTGTATTAAGAATTTGGTATCTTTTGTTTTACTAAAAGAATTTGATATCTTGTTTGACATTAATTTGTGAACGGTATAGTTAATTGAAAATTGATTTAATATTCACTTGATCATTATTGATTGATTAATAGTTAGTTTTATTTATATAGTTTCAATAAACTTAATTGTAAATTTCTTCGTTTGTTCACTTTGACAAAAGAACCATCATAACCTTTGCAATGAAAACTTAGATTTTAAAAAAAATGAAAAGTTTATTTAGCCCGTTTCTAGAATATTGAGGACACTTGAACAACAAGCGGCTTAATCAATTTGTTAATGGGTTTTATACTCTATATGGATTGCGGAGCTTAGCTACACGAGTATGCTTTGATTGTGGAAGTGATACCACACTCTATGAAAAGTTGTATGGAATTTTCTAAAATATTTATCATACTGAAATAACATGCATCACCTGACACACGAGCCTTTGAAATACAGCCTAAAATATTGAGTGTGTAATATTGTCAAAGACAGTTTTTTTTTAAGAGTATTGTCAAAGATAAAGATCAAGACTACATATCATTATGGAAGAATTTGAAATATCATAACTATGCAATGACTCAAGTCTACGAACAACATTGTTTATACTTAAAATTATGTTGAATTACCTTATTGTTTGATAAAATAGTTTTTAATAAAATTAAACGGAGATTGTTAAATGATTTTATTAAAAAAATCGATTAGGTACTTTTTGTTTTAAATTTGATATTGCATATTTGATCACCGTTGCATTCTTTTCATTGCCTATAAAAAAACAGTGGCAACTTGGTTTTAATAAGCATGATGTGTTTGGATATCATAATAATGTATCAATGTATAATATGAGAGTGTGGGTGTCTTTAACTCATGAAGAAAAAAAATCTACCGTAATGTGATTTCTATCAGAAATGATTTTCTCCTCTGGTTTTGTTTTCCCTAACAATTGTGGTAGTTTGTGACGGTGTTGGTTTTTTGGGTTCTCTTCGACATAGAGAGTTGTCTTATCATGTGGATAAGAAGACTAAAATTTGTTGCATAATTTAGATAGAGTTGCAAAATGTCTTAAAGACTGTGGCATGGTCCGTGAATATGCCTAAACCTTATTCTTGGTCAATAGTTACAACAACAAATATATTGTACAATTTCTTAAGCTGACATCTAGCCTAAAGATAAATCTTTTCATTAGTTAGTTATTATATGTGTAAATGTGGTAGCAGGTGAAATTTGAAGATACAAATATATGATTCAATATCAAGCGTTACTTCAAAAGAATGATTAGAACATATTGTTGAAAGGTGAAGAATGTGAAGATAAAAATATTACTTCAAAGATAGTTTATAAAGAATATATTTATTGAAAATTTGCAATAGGTAAGATTTGCGGGACAGGCCAAGGCCCAATCCTATGGATCTCAAGGCAGTTTCGACAACTAAGGCCTAATAAGACATCCACTTGTTGCTACAGTCTACCTGCACCGATGAAGAGTCATGTTGTACAAGATGACACGCTCAAAGCACCTCTGAGTCATTCATTTGAACTAACGATCACTCAACCATCAAGCCACAAAGAAAAAACCAGCATATCCAAGCCTAGGGTTAGTATATAGAGTGTGCCACACTAGAAACAAGGTACACACTCGTATTCTTAGAAATATCCTCAAACCTCATGGAATTCTCACTAACTTGAGTGTTTGAGTGTCTTTGCAGGTGCACCCTCCACAATGGTGAATGATTTGCTCCAGTCACCACGAACCATTGCAGTGGTTGCTTCACACAATCTTCAACTGACTTTTCTATTCAATGACAGAAACTGTAAGTTTAACAAAATATTTGTCGACACTTACTCTTATGTTTTGAACTATTTCTTTCTTTCACTTATTAATTATATACATGCCATTTTTCAGTTGATAAATGTAAACAATCTGCAACACCATTATGTTAAATCGAAATATAAAATTATTGACACCCTTGCATTAACTACGATCTAAATGTATGGCCCATCTTATTTTTATCTTTTCTTCACTTAAAAGGAGAAGTATGGCCAAACACTATTTATGAAAAGGTCTACAAAAAATAACAACCTTAATTTTAAATATAGAACATTTCTTAAAAATAAAATATAGAACAAAAAGTAAATTGGAAAAAAGTTAATAATATAAGCTTATTGTCAGAAACACACGGCTTTTGGCTAATGACACATCATCAAATCTTAACAATTGCTGAATCAATTATTTTTCAATATTATTTCTCAGCAATAATATTACTGAAACCCCTCTTATAGTCACACGAATGAATAGTATCATTTACTCTCTTTTTTTTGTTGAAGAAATCATTAACTCTTTTTTTATATAAAAATAAGGTGTGCCTATCATTGGTAAAGAAAAAATATAGAGTTTCACATGAATAATTTGTAAAAATATAAAACTTGTATTCTTAAATCAAAATAATAAAACATTTTTTTTATAAAAAAAAAATTGATAAAGGAAATGACGGTTCGTTTAATTTGAGACTTTTTGTTAAATATTTATCAACTTAATTTATTTAGTTAGGTGAATGGAAGTATGACAAAATAAATTTGTATTAATGTGATTGTAGAGATACAATATATAATAAAATAGTATTAACCATCACTCATCGTTTTCCATTTGTGTTGATTTTAAATTAAATTAAATTTTTTATAAAATTATTCTACAAAGTGGTTTTGTGTTTTTAAGCAACTTGTAAGATATAAAGACAACTTTATCAAACAACTCTAACTTCAATTATAAAGTTCTTATTTTTAACCTTAAAGTTAAAGTAGCTTCTAAGAAAAAATTAAGTTGGGTCAAACGCTTACTACATAGAGGATTGTAAAATTATTTTTGACTGATTATTAGCATGAAATGTGTATTCACTTTTGATTTGCAACTTTTTATTAGAGGAAAAATAAGTGACACCCACATATTTAGGACTATATCATATGTTTTGGTGATATGCATATTTGTTTGTGTTTGGTCCTCAATCATATATGAAAGGCTAATGTGTGTGCACACGTGCGTGCGTTTGTATGTTTGTTTATAAAAAAATTTATAAGAGGACATACGTAAATATATTTTTGGATAAAATTGTTATAGACGTCTAATATATATGATCCTTGCATTGCATAATTTCACAATATAGCATAAATTAAGTCATCATACTAGATATTTTTCATGACAAGTACCCTATATAAAAACACAAAATAGAATATGAGTTTATCAATGGTTGAATTCCACTAGACATTTGTTCTCGATGTTGATACAAACTATTTATGAATGGACTCGTATTGAGTACTTGCCTTAGTTGTGAATAAAATGTTAGTTGAATGAATATCTTATTAATAAGTGATCCATATGACTCATAATGTGTGTTACATATATTTACATGTTTTCATATATCGTGTGAATAAGAAATTGTTGATGTTGGATTTCATGAGACTGATGTTAAATTTACATAGTATATATGTTGATTTCTTCGTGCAAGTGTTTCTGATGGAAATCCCTCTAATGAGCGCATTTTACAAGACTTTGCCACAATTTTCATACAATATATCTAACATAAGGAGAAACTTATTCAGATGTCTGACAATGAGCGTGAGGCCTTGAGGCAACAAAAGAAGATAAAGATAAACAATACTTAATTGATAGACACAAATTATACATTAGTGATTGTCTTTCTGAAAGAGAACCACATCATTTTAAACGTGAGTTTGATCCAAAGAGTTCAAAGAAGTTACAAGAGCTAAAGAACATCTTTTGGGCAATGCAAAAAAGACATGATAGAGACATTTGCTTTGCTGATGTTGACTAAGAGAGCATAAAGAAGATGACTCAACATAAAGAAAATACTAAAGGATGATATACAATTATTATCTTGGACTTCTTCACGAGATTATTTTGAGAAATAATCTTTCAAAAGGTAACTTTATACTTATTATTAAATTATGAAATTATTTGTTTTTTATTCAAAACATTAATTAATTTATTGGTTTGTATATTTAGGCTAAATAATTAGGATTGTATACTATACATTTTGATGATATACGTATTTATGCATATCTTATTCTTCAATCATACATGAGAGACTAACACACACATGTGTGTGTACAATTCTTTGCAAGAGGATACGCATTTATATTTGTTTACATAGAATGTTGGGAGCTCCTAATATGCACCCTCTAGAAAAGTTCCATGGATGGACCTTTAAAAAATATCAGATATAATTGGTTGGCACTGTAGGAAATATATATTTTTTACTTTGTATAAATGCACACACACTTCTTCTTTCTATTCTATTCTAGATGTCCACCCCTCCCTTAATTAGGGTCATACGTGGGTCAGTTTTAGATTGGGTTTGGCCAGACCCAAGATCTAAACCGTGTAGGGTACTCCGGTTTGTGTGAAGTAAAATAAGCACCCATTATATTACTAGGCTTATTTGAACAAACCCACTAATTTTTTGTTTTTGGTTGGGTTGGGTATTTGGTTACCTAAATAATTATTATTATTATTTTCTTTGTTAATATTGAATGACTGAATGATGAATCCCTATATTTTTTTTCATAAAAATGACTCAACTTTTTTATTTTCATGAAAAGACTGTGTAACTTATTTTCACTGTATTTTATCATCATAAAATAATAAAATTCATAATAAAATACTTACAACAAACTAAAATTCCATGACATACAGTTTCATTAGCATTAAAATAACCAAAAAGTCCAATATCCTAATTTTTAACTTTAGCGTGTTTTGTTTTTAATATAGAAGATGCCTTATGTCAATGTAAAAAATTAGACTTGATTTATCACCAAAATGTTTGGTATTCTCCTTCTCCCCTATAAAAATAAAAATAAAAATGTTGGCATTATTAGGAGTCCATCTTTGCTCCATTTATGCTTCCTCAATTTACCCCATTTCAAATGATAGATGTGTGACATGTGGAAAAAATAAAATTAATGGTTGTGATTAAAAGGTTTGGAAAAGGCAATTCTTTAATTACAAAAAAAGCCTAGGCGCTCTTACACTGATGCAAACTCACCTTCTTCCTTCTCTCAAAATCTCACAGCTGCCTCTCTCCCTCCCACCAGTGCCGCCATCGCTGCACCGCTCTCTCCATCCATCGGCGCACTCTTCCCCTTCTGTTCCACATCACCTCACCTAAATCATTCTCAATTAAACTTTTCTCTTCACCGCTGTCGCTGCTTCAAAGTGCCATCATTAAATGGTTGTAAAAAATGGTGATTTTATAGCTCTGAAACCTTAAAAATTCCATCAGAACTTGAAATGGTTGTTCCAAATTTTGAATGGATTAAAATTAAAAAACATTCTTTTTTATAAGTTGAGGTTCTGTTTTATATAAAAAATAATGTTTAAGAAGAGTTGCTTCATATGTTTGTTAGAATAAATGATTTAGAATTTGTTAGAAATCTATATGTGGTTTTTGCTTTGTACAAGAACTAGTAAAATGGACTTTTGCGATATTGGAGAATTCGATTTAGAAATCCATAAGTTTGCTTTGATTTAGAAATTCAAATGGATTTTTGCGGTATCAGAGAATTTGATTCAGTTGCTTCATATGTTTGCTTTGATTTAGAATTTGTATCAATATCAGAGAAAAGGAAGGAGAGTTTGTAGCAGCAGCGCGTAGACTTTTTATGTCATTAAAGATTTTTTTTTTTCAAACCTTTTAATCACAGCCATTGATTTTATTTTTTCCACATGTCACACATCTAGGACTTGAAATGGGGTAAATTGAGGAAGTCTAAATGGAGCAAAGATGGACTCCATTATTAGGTAAGTGGGTTTATTAGTTTGGGTCTGGTTTTACTCGAAACCTGTTATTTGTATAGGTTTTTCATTTTTAAAACTATACTCACCAAATTACCCAACCCCAACCCGCTATTTTGTTTTTTTTTTTGTGGGTTTGACCGGGTTTTCCAGGTCGACCCAACCCATGTACACCCCTACAAAATCGCCCTGCCGCCATTAGGTTTCGTAAACCCTCTCGATTCTTTCAGAATTCTTGTCGAAAACTAAAAATCTTCTAATATTGAGTTCCCACTTTCTCCATAAAATCTCGACTCTTGTATTCCCATTCTGCTCTGGTTTCCTCTAATTCATATTCCCCCTCATCGCAACTGAAACTTGTCGTCGTAAGACCGTCACAAGACTTATCACCTTAGTGGTTGTCTCCGACATCGAGTAAATTCTACAATTCAACATTGTTGTCTCAGACAATGGTGAAATTGACAAGGAAAAAAGAAGAAGACACTCGAGCGTTGGTCGAGGAAGTGGAAATCAGGAGCACAATGCCTTCCACGAGGTTGACGAAGATTTAATTTCTTTTAAATAAATTAAGGTTGAAGAAGATAGTAGCAGGAAAGAAGAGAATAATTGAATATATTGAATATACGAATAAATAAATAACATGTTACAGAAGGTTAAATTGAACGAGGTTCACATATAAAACTTTTTAAATGGGACCATATACGGGGCATTCTAAAATGTTACAATTGTCTAATATATATGACCTATACATTACACAATTAAGCAAATAATAGTAATTAAAATTGTTATGCCAAATATTTTAGATGACGGTTACCCTATGTTTAAACATAAAATAGATGAGTTTATGAATGATCCGGTTCACCAAATTGTCTATTCTTAAGACGTTGATACAAACTGTGTGTGAATGGACTCTAATTCAATTTTAACCATACTTAGTTATGCATAAAATGTTAGTTGATTACCTTACCAATATATTATTGTTATGATTAATAGTATGTGTGACATATATTTATGTGTTTTCATATATCACATAAATAACAAATTGTTGATTTTGTAATTTCATGATACTGGTGTTTCATGTGCATAATACTAATATTAATTTTTTTCATGCAATTGTTTGTTATGGAAATTTAACAAACAAGCGAGTTTTACAAGACTTAGCCACAATAGATCTAACTTAGGGCAAAACTTAGACAACAAAGGGAAATACATACAAATGATACTATATTGACATAGACAAATTTTACATTATTGATTGCGTTTCTAGTAGAAAAATTGTTCGATCCAGAGAATGCAAATAAGTGGTTGCATGAGTTGAAGAACTTTTAGGAAATGCAATGCAAAATAAATATGATAGAAGCATGTTCATTGTTGACATTGACTAAAAGAGCCTAAAAAGGAAGGTATTGAAGGTTGATAAACGACTATTATCTAGAGACTTCTTCTTTCAAGTCCATTTATAGAAATAGTTTTCCTGACCTACGAGGTATCAAAAAGAGATTTGATTCTTAGCTGAATTATCAAATGAAATCAATTATAGATATAGATCTTATTTTACTTGTATGAATTAAAACTGTTGTATCAGATATTTCATATGACAAGCACTCTATGTTGAAACAATATAGATTAGGTTTATTTACCGATGGTTCGTTTCCACTAGAACTCTTGTTCTTTAAACATTAATACAAACTATGTAGATAACATCTTATTTGGTACCAACCATACTTAGTTATTCATAAAATGTTAGTTGATTAATTACCTTATCAATAGATGACTGTTATAATTCATAGTAGGTGTGATACATATATTTTCATGTTTTCATATATCTCATGAATAATAAAACGTTGATTTTGTATTTCGTGAGAATAATATTTCATCAACATATTATATATGTTGATTTTTTTCCTTCATACTAGTGTCTGTGATGGAAATCCCACTAATGAGAGAATTTCACAAGACTTAGGCATAACTGTTATACAATAATTTTAACTTAATGTGAAACTTAGACAACAAAGGGAGATATGAACAAATGATACTAGATGTACATAGACAAATTTTACATATTTCACTAACTTTGTGAAAGGAAAAGAGTATGAGCCAAAGAGTGCAAAGTGGTGTATGTCAGAATCACAGTAACTCTCTATGATTGTGCAGAAGCTACAAGGTGTAAGTTTATTACAGTGGATCATCCGTTATTCTAGTATACCCACCGTGTTACTAAACAAAACATCTACGAAGAAGATCTTTCAGAAAATATGATACAAACAAGATATGAAAGAGACGGATATTTCGTTGACTAACAAAGCCCGAAAAGGAAAGTATCAAAGACCGATAACCAACTATTATCTACCGACTTCTTCGTAATTCCATTTATAAAAATAATTTTTCAAATTATAAAGATTCAAAAGAAAATCTGATTTTGTTGCTATAGATATAGACATAGATCTTCATTTACCTTATCATTAGTGTAAATTCATTAAAAATAGATATAGATAGACAATAGATAATTGTTAGTTAATTTTAGATAAAGCAAAACACGCGTACAAAGAGTTTCTCTTTCTAATCTAGACCAATAAAATCCCGCCACGTACACAATCTCCCTAGCGTAAAACTCCGAATCTATCACCGACTCAGCTACAAACTAACACACTTGACACGTACCAGAAATTCAACCGGTTATAGCCAGTAACATGAACCGGTAAAAACAAGTCATAGTAGCTACTATAAATACTCTCTTTACACAATCACTTGTTCTTGTTCGTTCTCTCACTGTTTCGATTTTTAATTATTTTTTTATAATTTTTTGTTTCCGAAAGTGACGTTTCACTTTTTTCAGCTCAAGGTTTCGATGTGAGTTTCCTTTCAAAATTATTTGATTTTTTTTTCATGTTTTTTCAATTGCTTGTTGATCATGATGAACATTAAGTGAAATTTTGTGAATTCAATTTTTTAAAATTTTTTTGGTGATATTAGTTTAAAGCTTGCATTTTTAGTTGATTTGGGATTTTGGGTTATTGAACTTTTACTTTAATTGTTGTTAGATTTTGGGATTGTGAGTTTTTCTGTGTTTTTTGGAATGTGAATTGGGGGTTGGTGATTTTTATTTTAAGTTATGCTATGTAATTTTGGGTTTTAGGGTTTTTTTTTCTTTTCATTCTTCAATTGAAGTTTCATTCAATTTTCAATCATTGTTTTGGTGATTTTTTTTTCGTGAGTGATGAGTTTAAAGCTTGAATTTTTAGTTGATTTGGGATTTTGGGTAGTTGAATTGTTAATTTTTGTTGTTGTAGATTTTGGGATTTTGTGGTTTGGTGTTTTTTGGAATGTAAATTGAGGGTTTAATTAGTTTGGTTTTTAGGTTATGATATTTAATTTTGGGGTTTTAAGGGTTTTCTTTTGAATATGTGAATTGTGAGGGTTCAATTTTCAAATCATTGCTTGTTGATCATGGTAAACATTAAGTGAATTTTTCTAGTTTTTTTGTTTTTGTGTTGTTTGTTTAATGAGTTTAAAGCTTACATTTTTAATTGATTTGGGATATTTGAAATGTTAATTTCATTGTTGTTAGATTTTAGGATTATGAGATTTGGTATTTTTTTGGAATAAAAATTGGGGGTTTAATTGGTTTGTTTTTTAGGTTATGGTATGTAATTTTTGGTTTTAGGGTTTTTTTTTGTATGTGTGAATTGTGAGGGCTGGCTTAGTGGTAATGATTTAACTTTTATATGAGATTGATGGTTTAATTCTAATGTTAAGAATAAAAGTTAGGGTTTTATAAATGGATTTGTTTGATTGTGATTTTGCTTTGTGTGATAGTGTGGTTATTTATTGATCAATTTTGCTGACGTGATTTTAAAAAAAGTGTATACGGTTCTTCATCATGTAATTTTTATTTTAATTTGGGTGAATTAGCTTTAGCTCAACTGTCTTTAGTGCTAATGAATGTCTATAATTTATTCTCTGTTTTGTATTTCGATACTTTTGTATTAGCTTAATCAGTTTTTTTTTTTTTTTTCATTCTTTAAATTTTGGTGTATTAGTTTTAGCTCAACTTTCTTGTGTTAATTAATGTATATATTTTCTCAATTTTGTTTGATCTGTATGAATAGTTTGTACATGGTTAAGATTTGAGAAGAAAATTGCAATTTTTGAGCATTTTGTTGCACATGTGTTTTGCAGGTTTGTCGGTGAAGTTTGGAAATCTTAGAGAAAGTGGAGATACAGTCAGGGTTTAATATTCAATTTGTCTATTGTTTGAGGATATTTTAAACACTAGTTAAGCCTGGCTCACAATAGCTACCTTGATTCCAGTCACCAAGGGGGCATACCTCCCATGGCACCTTCTCGGGTGGCAGGAGGTTTAGCTCAATCATCATCAAGTTCTGGAATTTTTTTTCAAGGAGAGGGGCAGTCACATAATTTAGTTAACTCTCACTTGAGCTCATCGTTAGTTAACTCATCTAACACTATACCAGGAACTGGTCATTCCAACCTTGGTCCGGTTTCTGGGGATATGAATAACGGAATTTTGAACAGTGTGGCAAACTCAGCGCCAAGTGTTGGAGCTAGTTCTTTAGTCACAGATGCAAATTCTGCACTCTCTGGTGAGCGCCATATGCAAAGAAGTGCAAGCATTAATGGAGACTCGTATTTAAGATTACCTGCCTCACCCTTGTCATTTACATCAAACAATATTAGTATTTCTGGGTCACCTGCAATGGATGGTTCCTCTGTAGTACAGCAGAATTCTCATCAAGATCAGAATGCTCAACAGTTGCAGTTGCAGCAGAATCAACAGAAGCTGCAGGGTGGTTCAAGTTCTATGCTTTTGCCTGCTTCTCAAGCTGGCTCATCTTCGCACCAAACGGGTGCACAAGTGCCTGGATCTTTCACTCAAGATCCAAATAATATATCCCACCTGCTGAAAAAACGTAGGCTGGATATCAAACAAGATGATATAATGCAACAGCAGGTAATACAGCAGCTTCTTCAGAGACAAGACCCCACACAATTCCAAAATCGTAATCCACAGTTACAGGCTATGTTTCAGCAACAAAGGCTGAAGCAACAACAAATCTTTCAGTCGTTGCCCCAGGCTCAGCAACAAATCTTTCAGTCATTACCCCAGGCTCAGCGAATGCAGTTTCTGCAGCAACAACAGCAGCAGCAACAACAGCAAATGCAGAGGCAGCAAATACCACAACAAATGATGCAGCCCTCAGCTGGTGTGAAGCGTCCGTATGATGGTGGTGGTGTTGGAGGTGTATGTGCCCGTCGATTGATGCAGTACCTCTATCATCAAAGACAGCGGCCAAATGTCAGTTTTTTTATTTGCTGCATGAGAAAACCTGTCTACATGATTTCTTTAGTTTATGGAACAACAACCTTTTATGATTTGGGGATGTTTAATTCTGTTTGTGATGCTGTAAATCATTTGTTTATTTTTGTTTTTTGTTTTAAGCACATAATCTAATCATTGTATTTTATCTTAACATATTTTTAACGTTTTGGTTGCTTCTTTTAACATCTAGATTAGGTACAACACGACTAAAATTTTATTGATCTGTTTTCTCAGGATAATAGTATTGCATATTGGAGAAAATTTGTGGCTGAATATTACTCTCCTCGTGCAAAGCAACGGTGGTGCTTAGCATTATATAGTAACGTTGGACACCATTCAGCTGGTGTTTTACCCCAGGCAACTACGGTCAGTTTTTGCACTTCTTATTCGTTCCTTGTATGTTATTCCATGAATAGGATGATGCTGCAATATTTGCTATTGATTAAATCTTGAATTCAAAGATTTAATGGACTAGATTATGTTATCATCATGTAATTGTAGGCAACTTCTCAGAATACCTCTAGACAAGAGCTGTAAATTGTGAGTTCGACTTTGCTCCATTTAGTTATTGTCCATTTATGAGAGAGATGGACACAAGTGATAGTTTAGCATGATTCATTTTATTTAGTGGATCCCATAAAAGCTATCACTTGTTTCTATCTCTCTCATAAATGGGGAATAAATGGTGCAAAGCCAAACTAATAAATTATAGGATTTGCTTGTCATATTTTTTTTCCTTGCCCTTTTATTGTCATGGGACTTCTGATGCTTTGATGGGTTGATAATCTGACCTTGATATTTGTTTCTTCAGCATGCTTGGCAGTGTGACATATGCGGAACTAAATCTGGAAGAAGGGGATTTGGTATGGATATTGTTTTGTTCATACCTGTATCTTGATTGTTAGCATGTTCCCTTTTGTGTGATAATGCTAGCCTAATAATATCTGCATTCTGGATTTGTTTAACAGAGGCAACTTTTGATATACTACCCAGACTTAACGTAGTCAAATTTGGTGGTGGAGTGATCGATGAACTTTTGTTTTTGGACTTGCCGCGTGAAGTAAGATTTCCTTCTGGGTTGATGATGTTAGAATATACCAAAGCAGTTCAAGAGTGTGTGTATGAGCAGCTTCGTGTTGTTCGTGAGGGTCAACTTCGTATCGTATTCACTCAAGACCTGAAGGTTATAGATCTTCACCATATCTAACTATATTTACTGTTTGAATCTTTTGTTTATATTGTCCACTGAAAATCTTGATAATTTGCTCAGATATTTTCTTGGGATTTCTGTGTAAGGCGCCACGAAGAACTTCTTCCTCGAAAGTTAGTTGCACCACAGGTATATGATTCTGCATGCTATGTTGGGTGTAAGACTGCAAGTTAACAGAATATCTCTGTAAAGTAGCTCCATTCGTCACCACATTCTATGTGTCTTTGTTCTATTAGATTTATATTCTTGATGAAACCTTTAGCTGCACTACAAGATTCAAAAAGAACTAATAACCATTCTTAATTGTTCCAAACATGTTGTCCATTACCATCATAGTCGACTAATTATATGGTTAAACTTTTGGGATTGCTACAATTCTCAAGTATCTACAACGGTTCTTGAAATTTCCCAAAGGTTTGAATGTTCTACCCACTTTAACCAGGAAGAACCAAAGGTACCAGATTTCGTGCCCCTTCTGAAAATCTTGGGGCCACTGAGTAAACCTGTCGACTATCTTTGTCACTGATAACTTTATGGAGATGATATAACACTGACTCCATAATGATATCTATATAATTGGAATGCTAGTGTAGAGGTATTATTTTGGATTGTGGTTCTTATAATTTTTACCTTGTTTTACAGGTCAACCAATTAGTTCAGGTTGCTCAAAAATGCCAGAGTACAATTTCTGAAAGTGGGTCAGATGGGGTCTCTCAGCAAGACTTGCAAACAAACAGTAACATGTAAGTTGATGCATGGTTGTTACTCACTGATTGGCATATTTAGGAATTCCTCTTGCTCTTCACTAGCTCTCTTGATTGCATGTTTTATGCGAAGATGTTGTGATCTATTTATAATGCTTCCTGTTTTTTTGGCAATTGAGTTGGAAAAATAGCCAAAGAAAAGTTATAGAACTTTTGTTTCTCCATTTTGTACTGTTCTTTACAGAATTAACTTCTGTTTATAGCATATGCAAATGTGTTTGAAGTCATACATGGTCAACTAATAAGGATAGGGGATTTATTGTTACATAGATTATTTTATAATTTGTTTTCTTGAGCCAGGTTTGTAGATGTTAATACTAAAATGTTACTGAACTAAACTCTGTGATAATGTTTCTTTTGCAAAAGGGTCCTGACTGCTGGGCGTCAGCTTGCGAAGAGTTTGGAGCTACAATCACTAAATGACTTGGGATTTTCGAAAAGATTTGTGAGAACTTTGCAGGTAAATTGTTAAGTTATATTTCATAGTTTCTGCAGCGTTGAAAAACAGTCCAACCAAAATTCATTTTCCATAATTTATTTAATCGAAATCTTTTTTTTCTCTGCCTTCTGTTATGTTTTTACAGATTTCTGAAGTTTGCAATAGCATGAAAGATCTAATCGATATATGTTTTGATCACAACGTTGGAGCACTTGGTAAGTCTTGTGGTTTTTATCACTATCTTTATAAATATTGGTGCAGCTGTTTCAAATTACACGGGTAGATACGAAAAGTTATTCCGTTTGAAATTTTGAATTACACTTCGACCATTAGCCTCTGTTGTTTCCGTGTTTATTAATCCTACATTTGCTTGCAGAGAGTTTGAAAAATTATTCTCAATATTCAACCACGCCAAAGCTCCAAATGCAAAAGATGCAGGAGATGGAACAGGCAGCAAATGGTCAAGGACCCCCACCTGATCAAAACACACTTAATAAGCTGATGGCATTGAATCCTGGATCAAACAATCACATAAGCAATAGTAATCACAATATGGGCAATCGTGGTGCTTTGACTGGGCCATCACAAGCTGCTATGGCAATGTCCAATTACCAGAATCTTCTGATGAGGCAAAACTCAATGAATGCAAGCCCTGGCTCACTTCATCGAGAAGGGTCCCCTTTCAGTAACTCAAACCAGAATCCCTCATCAGCTTCTTTGCAAGGTGCTGGGGCTGCTATAATCCCAGGCTCTATGCAGAATTCACCTCACAACAGTAGTGGTGGATTCTCAAATCCCCATCTACCCTCACTACAGCAGCAGCGGCAGCAGCAACAACAACAACACCACCTTCAACAGCGCTCATTAAGTGCAAATAATTTACCTCAACAAAATCACTCTCAGGGACCTCAAGGAAACCAATCACTTCAACAGCAGATGATCCAGCAACTACTGCAGGATATGTCAAATAACAACGGGGGAGTACAACAACAGTCTCATAGTGGACCCAATGTAAGTGGGAATATGGCAAAGAATAATTTGGGTTTTGGGGGCCAAACTCCAACCACAAATGGAGGAGGCTCCGCCAATGGTCAAGGAAATAATGGACCTGTTTCAAGGAGTAACAGCTTCAAAGCAGCTTCAAACAGTGATTCTTCTGCAGCAGCTGGTGGAGGCGGCAACAATGGATTCAACCAGAGGACATCTGATATGTCGCAGAATCTAGCCTTACAAGACGTTGCTTCTGATTTTGCCCCTGACTTCACAGACAGCGCTTTCTTTAACAGTGATCTGGATGATAACATGGGTTTTACCTGGAAGCCATAACTGACTCAACATGTCACTGTAATTGGAATTTCTGTTCAATTGTTTTATCTTATTATATTATCTGTACAGTGGATACTTTAAATAGTTTCTGCCTTATAATTTTCTTGTTTTCTTTTTGTGCTCATTTTCTTGATGGAATCTGTCATGACTCTTACTCCAATAGGTGCTTTAGAGATTTTATTTGAGGGTTGTTTTTTCCTGGCCTGCAAGTGTAATCTACTAGTACTTTTAATCCGTGCAACACACGGAGAGACATTGTTGTTTGGTTGTATTTTCATATTGAAAAGTTAGTCAATGATTTAGACAAAAGAAGGCCCTCAACTGTTGCATGAAAAGTCAGCCAGTGTTCATGGTTTTCTATTAATTCTTCAACCATTTATCGTAGAATGTTAAACATATTTCATCACTAGTCAGGATTAAGCTGTTTTTTTTCTCCACACTATTGCAACGATCTGCTTGCAGTTCTTCCTTAAGTTGCAGTTTTTATTTGGAGAGAAATTGAGTCTTCATTTTTAGATCAGTCTATCTCTCTCAAAATAGAGTTCTCTGTTTTGAGAGAGGATCTCGATCCACTGTGCATGCAATCAATCTTGCAGTCAGGAGAGATCTTAATCGTGTTTTAAATTTTGACCGTATAATCTAAATCAGACGATCAAATCTGTTCCGAGAGCATGCAGTCAACAATCCAATGTGTTGAATCATGCAATATAGTTAGTTCTTAGAGCGCGAAGGATATGTGCGCCGTATTTTCTGGTTTGTTGTTATATGGTCTTTATGACTATCTTATGACTCGGTCACGTTTGTATTATGCAGTATGAAACAAAAGTACAAAACACTTTTTTTTTTTTTACTGTGGTTTAGAGCATCCCTTTAATAAATTTTGCACATAACAAAACTATTCTCCTCAGCCTCAAGAGGCTTCTTCCACTCAATTCTTTTTACAAAACTCTTAACTCAACTGAACTAGTTTAGTGAATAACAAAAACAAGAACATAACGAAACAAACTTCTGGGATATGTTTCAGCTGAAATATTTTAGTTCTCTTTTGTTGATTTTTATTCCCATTTTCTTCAAATATTAAATCAATTCCTACCTCAATTGGCAATGTCGATATTTCTAAGTTGGATATTTTCATCCGAGTTTGAATATAGCACCTCGAGTTATTTGTGCGGTAAAAAATAAAAATTGGATCGAGGGTAGAAAAGAATTGCTTCTGGTATAAAGTAATAACAAAAAAAATATGGATTGTTAAGTGGTGCTGTGGTAGGTAATGATTATATTCATAGGGTAGGTGATTGGGTTTCAGATATTAATTGGTTTTCAATTTTTTTTTCTTTCGAAAAACTGATTAACAATAAGAGAAATTTGTTGTTTTAACATGATGAGGGTGTGGTGTTAAGTGATCAATTTAGTTGATTACATAATTTGGGTTTTGATAAAAATGTTATTCTCGTTGATGTGGACTAAAGTTGTTTCGGTGAAGTGCTCTCTCTCCCTCTCTCCCCATCTCCCTCTCTAGATAATGTATCAGTGTGTAATTCATGTCATGGAGATTTTATTGGGAAAAACCCAAGTCTCACATCGGATAGACAAGACTCTTGAGAAGAGTATATAAAGAGGAGGCAATCCTCACCTTACAAGCCGGTTTTGTAAGGTTGAGTTAGGCCCCAAATTCAACAGATTTTAATTCATGTAATGGAGATTTTAATCGTGTAATTTATGCTTTCCCTCAATGACAAAAAATGTGTAATCTTTCATTACATTTTATTGAATAATTGTCTTCTGTATCAGTGTCTTTTTTTTAGGTAATGTTCTCAATGGAAACATTATTGATTTATGCTTCACTATTTTGCCACTTTAATCTTTAATTTCAATTAAAGTTCAGTTACAAGAGGGAACTATGTAGTATTATCTAGCTTCATTGTCTATCCTATTTACGTGACGTGCTAAAAAAGTCATCTAAAAAGATTACAAAACATTAGAAGTTATGTTTTTTTTTTACTAAATCACAATGTGTAACAAAACAAGCAATCATGGATGATAATACAAACCATGAATATGTTTTAAATTAAAAGAAAGCACATAAAGTATCAACAGTTTCAACTTTAACAAATGTTTCTCTTGCCTCAGAAAGACACAATCAGAGAAACTAGGTTGTAGTAAGGATGTTGAATGAAGATACAATCTTCTGGACAAAAAAAGTGAGTGAATATGACTCTAAAACAATGTGAAGCATTCAATAAGTTTTGTTAATCATTTTCTTTGACACCAGATTGATAGTAATCTAATAATACCCACCATAAAATATTGAAGAGATGAAATTGTAATGTATTTTGCTGAAGAGTTGCATGTAATTTAATTTAAAAGTGTTGTTGATAATTGTCTGCATCAATTCAACCATAACTAGAAGTCTCACATACTTAACATTAGCACAATAGTTATCAGTTTCAAGCTATCAGAAATGGTTTCAACAATCTTATCTCAATGATAACTTATCAACAAGTCAATACTATATGCAACTACCCCTTAATACTTGTGCGAAACATACGATAGAGTCATAGAGATTGTTGGCTCGGCACAAACTTTAGGTGACTTCTTATCTACTAAATCTAGCTCACAAGTACATAGTGTTATTCCAAATGTCAACTCAGAATTGAGGCACCTGATTCCTTTAGTTTCTTAATCAACAACAACAGCGCCAAAACCAGAACCAAGCAGTGCATCCAAAGCATCACATCCCACCGCGTTATACTTGAGGTTAATGACCACAGGCATGAACGATTGCTGGAGTCACTTCTTGATGACGGTGCTGAATATATGCGGTTCTCAGGGCAGTATTTAAGGGTATACCTTCCTGATGGATGGCGAATTTTAACATCAAACGCTGGTGAAATCGGCAGTCCAACTACTTGAACATGGGAGACGCTGCACCATAGTAATTAAATTGTCATAGTTGCAAAACATGTAAGCAAATATATAACATTTTTTGTTTGTTTTGGAAGTGTCAAAAAGAACAAACAAAAAAGAAGTTATGTTCATCAAAAACTTATTACTGTTAATTAAAGTGATACTAATGGTCATTTTAAAACCATCCCCTAGAAGATTTGAACACCGTCCTGGTTAGAAGATAAAAGTTTTATCATTGAACTGACAGCCCATGAGTGCAGCTATGGTTCTTCATCCCATTAAGAGAGCAGCATGATAAATTTATTAACATCCAAAGTATGACAGTTTGATATCATCTTTTATTATACTAGCTGTCATCTTCTACGAAAACCCTTAACATGACTCATGAATGGACATAGATGTCATGAGAGGACAATTTCATTTTAAATATTAACAACGGCCAAACAACATTAATTCAGTGTGTGCATGTGAGAGAGTATGAGAGAAGATATGAGAAACAAACCCTATGTAGTAGTAGAGTCCTCGTCTTTGAACTCTTCCACGCATCTCCACTAGCAACACACCTCCAATGCACAGAGCAGGTTCAGGTAGCTTAAATTCTTGCAACCGGTTTTCCTATACAATATGTTACAAGCACATTACAATATTCGTACACATGAAAGATTATTGTGTGCTAAAACATGCAGTTTTGAAATGGATAAATTTCAAAATCCATGTTTGCTATAATCGAGTATCCATCATCCATGCAATACAAAAATGCGTTTTCTACCTTCAAAACTAAAAAATCTTCACTACCCAAAACAATAATTCAAAAATAAACGAATGAAGTCCAGAAAAGGAAAAAAAAAATTAGATGACTCAATTTCTTTTTGTTGAGTAATTTGAAAGGACGGAAGAGAAAATGCAAAAATGTGTTTACTTAATTCAACTGACCTGAAGCATTTGATAATAAGGTGATGTATATGTCCATACAAATTGAGTGTCCCCCACCATGTTACTAGAAGCCATACCATGAGCTATAGCACTCTCTAATTTTATAAGGTGTCTCGGACGGCCAATTCTGAATCGGATAGACTCAGTTGAATATATAGGGGAGCCATCTTCAAAATATGCTGACAATTAAACATAGATTCTTTGTCAGATAAAGAAAAAGTTTATGATCCTTAATATTACTTAAATTTCAGTTCAACATATGGCTCTGTTTGGATAAACAACTCAAGTATGGATTTGTAGCATAAACTGTTATCTATAACAAAAGATAAAAAAAGTCAAACTAATTTCAAATAAGTTATAAGCTGTTTTCTTAAGTTATCGTAGAGAGCTTATGGAAATAAGCTGAAAACAGTTTATAGTCATGTCATACATTGTTTATATAAACTCTCTCAAACAGTCTCACAAATGTTTAAGCCACTAAATAAGCTCACAAAAGACAATCTAAACAAGCCCATAATATACACAATTCATTAATTTATCTACGCACTAACCATGGAATGGTTGTACACGAATCTCCGTGGTAAGACAGATTTTGGAACATAGCTTAAAAACTAAAGTCTCAGGAATCTCAGTTGCACTATGCCCTTCACTCAACCAGTATGATGCCCTATTTTCAGTTCCATCTCCAGGCTCCAATGTATTCAAAATGCTTTGTTCTGGATAATTATTAGTGCTGGATGCAGCAAGGGCTTTTGAGATGCAGTTTTTCTTTTTCACATAAGGAGTTAGATCAAAAGCCAAGACAGCATAGGCTTTGTGACTTCTTTTAAGACACTCCCAATCTCTATAACCTTCAAGCATGTTGCTAACAGGTTCAATCATGTCGTCCACCTCAATGCTATGAACAACATCAGATATTTCTGGACACATTTTGAAGCAAAGTTGCTTGCAGAGGCCATTTTCAATAACTGCAAAATATTTAAGAGTGCAAATTATTACTATTTGAACAACAAACTAAAGCCAAATAGTATCGATTGAGCTACTGTTATATATCAACCTTGAAAAAATGAACCCCGTGAGTCAAAATCTACAGGACAGTGTAGCATTAAAGAAGTTCAACTTTTAGAAGCAAGACATCACAGTTGACCAATTTAGTGAATGTTTGGATTAGCGGTGAATTTGACAAAAGCGGAAACTACACTTTGAAGTTTGAACAAAATCACGGTGCGCTATTGTGATTTTTGTCAAACTCACTGTTATTCCAAACATTCACTTGATATAACATACATTAAAAATTTCAAAAGCAATAAGCAGATAAGCTTAAGCATATAAAAGATTCACATTATAAACTACTAGCAAAGCAAGTGATAAAAATCAAATGCATTACCAAATCGGTACCAAGATCTAGAAACAGCAGGCACACGAACGAGGTCACAAGGGTCATCCAAATAGTTGAGAACCTTAATTGACAGATCAGGTCCAAGACATTGGATGAAATCCATTTTGGTTTTGACTTTAGACCACATCTTCCCAAACATCATAGTTTGACTGACAGCAAACATAAATTGTTTTTTAAGAACTGCAAAACAGCTAAAGGCTCAATGTCACCCATCAATAATATTGTTATCAAAACACAAACTTGAGGAGTGAAACCCTTTTACAGCTAAAGCACTGGAACATGAAAAAGTTAAAAAATCTGGCAACCTAGAAACATGATAATGGAAAAATTTATCAAACATAAATTAGTAGTTAAATTATTTTTTCTCCGTCCTCCGAATTTGAATCCAAGACCTTCAACTCCATATTACTCAGCTCAAACCAGTTGAACGGCCAACTATAAAGCAGGAACACTCTTCAGATTAGGTGATCTTGGTGTCAGAAAGGTGTCTCACACATAATTACATTGAATTATGTGATTTTCTTAAATTATTATCGATGTCATCGTGTCAATGTTTGTGTCCATGTTGGTTTACCTTTTAGAAGAAGCAGCAGCTGAATGAATAGAAGTGGGCAGTACCGTGGGTTTGAAATTTGAAATTGGTGTTTGTGTCGACTGTCATTCATTCCCTCCTAAATTTTATGAAGCACGTGTGGGAATATTAAAAATTTCATTTTAAATTTTTCTTTGTTAAAAAAATAAAACAAATTATTTTTTCTTAAAATAATTAGAAAAGTTTTTGATCCTCAAAATATTTTAAGTTTATACCACTTGAAAATTTATATCTTATTAAACAAAAATTATAAAATTTCACTTAGCTTGTTTTTTGTGGTGTTGTCGTGACCTTGAAATGTGTTTCTCTCAAAGACTTATGTTCGATTATCTTCGATGTTGACTTTAACGGGTTTTCCATGTTAATTTCGATGGGATAATTTAGCTTATTTAAAAAAATCTAAATTCTGGGGAATAAGGTTATTATAAAAATCTAAACATCTTTATAAAAATCCATTTAAAAAATGTGAGGGATTCACATGAGCTAACTTAAAATATGGATAAAATCTTAGTAAATTTTTTTATAGGGACAATAACTGAAATTTGAGATATGGGTTTGTCTAACATGTGCAACATTGCACTTGTTAAAGGAACTAAAAGTAGTAATATTTCATTGAAAAACCACAATTATTTATTAAAAAGTTATATATTCAATACAAAATGTTCAAGTTTCAATACAAACTTACTACTTTAAATTTCTTAACATGTGCAAATTTGCACATGATAGAAAAACCCTTGAGATATTTATAAGATCAAAAACTTAATTAACCAAAAACTTTTTACCTTTATTTTTCTACTAGTAATTATTTTTACGTGAAGGGGTGATGCTAAATTAATTAAATAATATGTATTTTTTTAAAACAATCAAAAGATGTATATATTGTTATGAGTATTTTTCTTTTGCTAAAATAAAGGAATTGGACCGGACAAAAAAATTTGTATCATGTTTAATTTAGAAAATGATCATAAGATTAGACTAAACATGTAGTAGTGGACATGACGAAAACAGAAATTCTTGTTTTTCTCAAAATCATGAGACAACTTTTTGTCTAGAGTATAGACTATCAAGAATACCAAAATACCTTTTTCATTTTCCAACATGAAAAATATTATCTTTGTCTGGCTTTCCAATATAGTTGTGCTTGTGTCTAAATCTTGTGTTTGTCATGTGACCTATCTTGAAGTCCCGCTATAAGTTGATCTTCTATGTGGAAATTACCTATGTTGAGCAGGTGATTGATGGGCGAAATTGTCATCTTAAAAGTGATTTCTAGATAAACATCTCAATATTTTATGTATCTACTACTACAAGTGAAAAGTGACATCAATCTTATATTAATATTGTTTTAATTAGAATTTATTAACTAAATTAAAGTGTTAAAATCAAGAAAGTTCTAGTTATAAATTAATTTATTTTACATTTTTTTCCAAACCACCCACCAAAACTCATATTTTTAACGGTTAAGTGTGACAGGGAAAGGGAAAGGGAAATTGCACTTACATTATGTTTGTGTGGGTTTTAACAAACACTGAGTCAGAGAGTTCCAATTATAGCCACGACAAGAGCTTCATCATAACTATCTTCTTCACTCCCTTTCATTTCCACACCAACAACTACTCACACCAAAGCTTTTTCCGCAAACCCCTAGCAGAACAACTCTACGCTGATCCTAAACCCAACATCGACGCTGCTATTCAAGATCTAAATGCTCTCAAACTCAACAAATCCTTCATCGAAAAATCACTTTAATCTCAAACTTTTTTTTTTACAGAGATAAATCAAAACTCGCTCAAATGGTATAAGAAAACTATTTAAATTGCATCCATCTTTCTTGAATATGTCTAAATGACATATATCCCACCTTTATTTCATAATTAAAGACACCAATCACTTCTCTATTTTGTACTTAAAACATCAATTCTTCCCTATGAGTGTAGACTCGTCAACAAATATAAATGATGATATTGTTTAAAAATGTACAAATGATATTATTCAAGCATACCTCAAAGAAAGTCAAAGCTTAACTAATAATTATTATTTTTTATTTTTTACGTTAGCATAATAAACTAGGGGTGAGAAAAAAACCAAAAAACCGAACTGAACAAAAAAAAACTGAACCATTACTAACAATTTTAAAACTAAACTGAAATAGTTCGGTTCAATTCAAAACAATTCAGTTCAATTCGAAACAGTTCGGTTCAATTTGGTAACTAAAATTCGATTTCATTTGTTTTTTTATATATTTTTTTTCAACGGTACTAATACTAACAGTTCGGTTCAGTTTAGTTCGATCTGAAACAGTCTGGTTCAGTACAAAATACAAACAGTTCGGATCAGTTATTTTAAATTTAGCAAACAGTTCAGTTTTTATCCCGAACCGAACCGTGGCCACCTCTAGATAAAACTAATTCTTAACAGTTCTGCAGAAAGTTAAAGTTCTTGCCTATTTTACAAATTTAGATGGTGGCTACTAATATTTTTCTGGAGGATACCAGTATCTCGTCCTACCAAAAACAATTCTATTTAAGACGACGTGGACATTCATTTTGATCAGTAACAAGGACCAAATAAAACAAGTTGGTGTCATTCAGTATCAAATTTTTATTTAAATAAATTCAAAATGTAATTGATGATATAGTAAATCCATATCAAAAATCAATAATATCATTCAAAATAATGTCTCCAAAATACTAATTCTTTGAAACTTCCATTGTAAAAGTAATTAATAATCACCCCATCTGCTGCCACCTCCGATAAACCGGCACCGACACCAAACTCCCCTGTGCGTGTGAGGGAAATACCTCAAGCTACACCTTCCACGTTCACACTTCCTCACAATAAATGCAGGAGAAATTGTTCGTCCAACAACTTGAACATGAGAGATGCTGCACCATAGTAATCCAATTTATCAGAGTTGGAAAACAGATAAGCAAACATGACAAGTTTTTTCTTCTGAGAGTGTGATATGACACTGAGTGTGTTTGATGCACACTAAAGTACACCACAAATATGTATTTAGGGGTCACAAAATATAATGCAAATAACAACTTTTAGTCTTGTAGATTATTTAGTGGTCACACAAAGCCAAAGCAAAATATTATAAAATGTACTGCAATAATATGGCATTTTGATAAAACATTATCTTCTCTTTTATTAGAAGACTAATGTCAAAAATAATATGTTGAACTTCAATCAAAACCCTTGATATGCTTCATGAGTGGACATAGTGGACAGATGAAAAGGAAAGTGAGCAACTTCCAAGTCTAATTAAAATTGGCAATAATTGTCTTCACTGAGTGGTTAAATTTTGACCAAACACCCTTAGTTCAGTGTGTGGATGTGAGAGAAAGAGGGCAGATTTGAGAAACATACCATATGTAGAATAAATTATCATCTTTTTCTTTTACTCTACCTAACAGCTCCACTAGCAGTACATCTCCACCAAACAGAACAGGCTCAGGCAGCTTGAATGGTTGCAGCTTATTATCATCCTGTAAAATGTCACAAATGCCTTTAAAATTTCATAAACATGCATAGAATACTTTATGCTAAAAAATTCAGTTCAAAATGGATAAATTTCAAATCCAAGATTGCTATATTCAGCCGGACCCGTGAAATTTCACCACCTCAAATAAAATCCGGATCTTGAGTAATTACAGAGATCGTTATACAGCCACAAGAGAGAGAGAATTGAGAAAATCTAAAGAGAAGAAAATATGCATCAAAACAGTGTTATAAAAATCCGGACGGTCAAACTGGTTTAACCAAGAACCGGACCCATAAACAGTCTGGTCAGTATCGAAGATCGGTTATGCTACTGAACCGATAAATTTTCGGTTGGACCGGCTAAAATTGCTTGAACTAACGAACCATTTGATTTAATGCAGCGCACATCTTTTTAATCTAAAAATAAATAAAAATATCTTGGTGCTGCAGGTCTTGAACACTGTCAACATGGTAATAGGCAGTGCAACTTACCACTGAGCCAATCTCGCCTGTGTGTTTTATTTCACATATACCAAACTTATAAGTAGCAGTAACAGGTATGCAGTGATGAGGTACAGCAACACATAAAGCTTTTTGAAATAACAATACAAAGTCCAGCCTTGGTAATCAAACACACTAGTATAAGGATGTATAAAAGTGTAATGGGTAAGTGTGCAATACAAGTTATTTGACATGTTTATAAGAAATTATACATATAGTTAATAGTGTGACTTGAATGTAAATATTTCTCATTGACATTGAAAAGGGGTGACCAAACATTTATATACATGAGATGTAACCTAAATAGGAATGTTATCCTATTATTAATCATAGAGGATACTGACATATCTTAATACAATAATCATCAATATCTCAACACTCCCCCTCAAGGTGGAGCATAAATATCATATGCATCCGTCTTGTCACATATGTAAGTTATTCGAGGACCCCATAGAGTTTTGGTGAAAATATGAGCAAGTTGATCTTTGGAATTGACAAAAGAAGTTTTGATAACTCCAGAGAGAATTTCCCGAATGAAATGACAATCGACTTCTATATGTTTTATCCTTCCCTGAAAAATCAGATTTCCAGAAAATCTTCCAAAAATCAGATTTACACCCAGAAAAATACAAAACCAGAAGTAGACCGCTTATCACTTGCATCTCCTTCCCAATCACATCTGAAAAACCAACAATACTAGTGTGACCCCTATTAGTGAAAACAAGTCCTTTTTCAGGTGCCTTTTTGATGTACTTGAGAATTCTAACAACTGCATTCCAATGACTGACACAAGGAGAGTTAAGGAACTGACTTACGATGCTAAATGGAAAAGATATGTCTGGTCCAGTCAGGGTGAGATTATTCAATTTTCCCACCAGTCTTCAGTACCTTCCTGGATTAGGATATGGCTCCCCTTGATCAGGAAGGAATTTTACAATATGATCCATAGGACATGTATAAAGAGAGTCAGATGTAAATGTTATGGAACAACTGAGAGAACAAGTAAACTTGTTGATTGAAATCAAATTAACGGGGCAGCTAGGTACAAATAACACATAATCCAAGGACAGAGGTGACAAAGGTGAAGATTGACCAATACCAGTAAGTAACATGTGCCTTAGAACCACTAGTAGCAAGGGTAGAGTTGTGAGGTATTTTAGGAGGTGACAAGTCATACTAAGAGACGAATTACCAATTACATGATCAGAAGCACATGGATAAAAAATTCATGTTCCCAAGAGTGAGATAGGCAAACTGTAGAGTTATTGAAATGAGCCAATGTGTCTGAAGGTGAAACCTCTTGAGCAACCACCAAATACAAACTAAATAACAGACTCAACAAACCATAGACTGTTCAAACAATAGTGATGAATGCGCAGATACGCACAGTAGACAAATGTTCATAATCACAAAGAAACCTCCAAAACCTTTCTCAAATGTTGTCAAGCGTTGCAGAAAAAGTGAACTACCCAAAAGTTTCAATGCAAATCGAAAGAAACTCTGAGAAACCGACACAGGTGAATCAAAAAACTAAACAAACGCACCCCAAATGTGAGATCCAAGCACTAAGCACTGGAAGTGGTCTCAACAGAATAAGGGACAAAGCCGTCGCAAACAGAGTAGCAGAAGCGTCACATGGCCCACACATGCCAGCGAGGTGTTCTGACCCAGGCGGCGCATGGCAGATCGGATGGTTCCGATCATTATGGTAGAGCGCGTGTCACCGGAAGAGGCTCCAGAGATGGATTTGCAGTCACCGTGACGGAGTTTAAAAACAATGTGTCCCCCCTCACGGCGGCTGAAACCCTAAAATAAAAGAGTAAGGACTGACTTAGTGCTCTGATATCAACTTGAATGTAAATCTTTCTCAATAACATTAAAAAGGGGTGAATAAACATTTAAATACATGAGATGTAACCTAAATAGGAATGTTATCCTATTATTAATCATAGTGGACAGGATACTAACAAATCTTAGTACAATATACGTCAGTTTTTCAACAGTGTGAAATAATTAAATTTGTGTTTTTAATGAATTTTTTAAGCCATGAAATAAATTTTATACGTATGAAATTGTATATTTTAGAATTTTTTCAACAGAGCCCAGGTCATGCGGTTTAAAAAGCGACCCTCTAATCCGACCACTGTCCCAGTGACCTAGTGCTCTGACACAGTTGGCAAATGGAACAGATTTGAAAACGTTGCTTCCAAGGGTTTCCATCTTAACAATCTATCCTTGTTTACTCCCTTTGTTCATCTTTTATCGATATCGTATTTTTACATATTTTTCTTTAGGCCCCTATGAAAGGGAGCAAATGGTTGGCCACACTGAAAAAGCTCCCTTTCCAACATATTTGTAGCAGCTTCCTTGCCCGCTTGCATTTTTAAGGTACGCATTACTACTACCACTTGGCATGGTGGTTGAGTGCAGTGTAGCTTCAAATCACCACTTAGACACCCTGTTTTTTGAATAGTCAAGTGTTCTTCTGAAATGAACCCAACAACGGTGTACCCTGCAGTGGCTTAGATAATCTCAACTAAGCTGCACATCAAGAACCAACTAAAGTACGCCTCCATAGCAGGTCCTAACGGGGGTTTGATGGCATAGAGCCACTATATTTGTGTGTGCAGTGTGTGTGGAATTAATAAACATTAAGGTTTAGTCTTTGAGTTTAATATTTAAATTTAAATTTAAATGTTTTATAAATGCAAAACAAACATAAAATTGATAATTACCCTCTCCATCAAGGATATTTTTTGCAGATACCTGGAGGCTTTCTATACTCTATCAGAGCCAATTACCATTATTCAAAAGAACTGCATGTTAGGAAAATAAATTCAACCCAAAAATCAAATTACATGTATAAATGGATGACACCCAGAAAAAATAAACACGAGACGAATCTCAAGCATTTTTTTGAGTCATTTGAAATGATAAAAACGAAAATATGCACAACCTATATGATCATAATGCAACTCACATGAGACATGGGAAATACAGGTGAAGTGTACGTCCATTTGAAATCCTCATTAAAAGTCAATGAATCAGGAACAACAGTGTTTGATTCTACTTCCATGTCGTGTCTCTCACAGCCCAATCTAAACCGTACAGCCTTAGCAGAATATATTGGACAATCATCTTCGAAGTAATCTGACAGGAATCACAAATTTTGTCAGCTAAAGAAAAAGTTTGGGATCCTCAACAACACTTACTTTTCAGTTCACATTAATATACACAATTCATCGCTATATTTAAAGGGCTAACCTTGATATGGCTGGATATGAATCTCCGAGACAAGGCAAATATTGGAACATAGCTTATACACTAAAGCCTCGGGAATAGAAGGATCGCTTTGCCCTATACTTGACCAATATGATGGGCCATCTTCATTTCCATCCCCAGGCTCCAATGTATTTTTAAAGTTTTCATCCCAGTCGTCATTAGTGCTGGATGCAAACAGGCTTTTTGAGATGCAGTTGTTCCTCATAGGAGTGAGGCCAAATGCCAGGCACGCATAGATTTTATGATTTCTCTCAAGCAAGTTGCCATCAAGTTCAATCACATTGTCAACCTCAATGCTATGAACAACACCGGATATTTCAGGAAACATTTTCAAGCAAAGTCGTTTGCAGAGGTCATTTTGAATAACTGCAAAATATTTAGATTTCATAATATTAGCATTTCAACAGTAAAATAAAGCCAAAGGACATTGATCTACTCACCCCCTTACATTTCAACTAAGAATGAAACAGGTGGAATAAAATTTACAGGACATCACAATTTGAAAACTTATATAGTATACACAAAAATGTCCCAAATGAACAACCATTTAACCAAATAAAGTAAAGATACACATAATAAGATCCTAGAACTGCAAATAATAAAACTCAAATAGCTTACCAATTTTTGCCCAAGATCTAGAAACAACAGATACACGAATAAGGTCACGAGGATCATCCAAATAGGAGAAAACCTTTGTTGACATGTCATCACCGAGCCATTGGATTAAATCCAAGTTGGTTTTTATTTTAGACATATTCCCAAGTATCAGATCCTGATTGCAAGCAAAAGTGGTTATTCAATAACTGCAGAACAGCTAAAGCTCAATGCCAACAACAGTGATATCAAAACACAAACTGAAAATCTTCCCAAACTTTGTCTTTTGGAAGAGACATTCTTCAAGCTACTAGCTCTTCACCGAATATAGATTGATTGTTTAGGAATGCAAGGAAAATTGCAAATGATTGAATTGAAATGAATTGCTTAAAAATATAAACCCTCTCATAATTAAAGCACTGAAAAATATAAAATAACAAAAGTTCAAAATTTTCCCACCGCCGAAACATGATCAAGAGATAGCGCTTGTGAAGAATATTATAAAACTAAAAATTATATGCCTTTTGAGAATACACTAAACCAAAGCTAGAAAAACAAAATAAAAGGGAAAACAGTTTAACACACACACATGTCAAGGATATAAATCCTGGTGGCAACTGTAGATACAACAAAAGATGGCACCTAAATATGGCTGATGCGGCCGTAAACCTTGACATCGACGGGACAATCACAGTCGCATACAATTTTTTAAACGGAAATTTTGCATTGATGACCAAAAATACGGCTGATGCAGTCGTAAACCTTGACATCGTGGGGACAATCACAATTGCAGACAATTTTTTAAACGGAAATTTTGCATTGATGACCAAATCAAGCGAAATCTAAATAAAAAGATAAGGAAAAGAGGCATTAAAGGCAAAGGGAAATTCATGCTTGTATCAAAAAAATATAAAGCCAAGATGTTGCACGCAGAAACCATGAACACACATATTCATAGGCATGGAAAAGGAATTACCTTTTAGCAAAGAGAGTATGAATCTAAAGATAACCGAAGAAACCCTAGAAAGTGAGGCGAAATGAAAGCATATGAATGGCATAGGATTTAAACCTACTGTATCTTTTGGGCAAGGAATGCTCTTCTAGAAGGACAAGTAATCTCGTATAAAAAATAATTGTGGTTTTTTCTCTATTTTTGTTTTGTTGCTTTTCCGGAAAAAAAATATTATGATATTGTTGTGGGGCACTCTTTGTAATTTATATCTTCCTTGGATGCACAGTGTACATACAATGTATGCAGTGTTTCGATGTACAATCTTGTAATTATCGTTGGCTCTTAATTTTGATATTTTTTTACTTGCCGAAGGTACAAATATTGTCGTCTATTACCCATTGTCAGATCAAAGTTTTGTTCAATTTACTTTGCCCCCCTTCATAAATGGATGACCATCTTGGTCTCCAGTCTCCACTAATTTGTGCTTAGCTATGTGTTGCAAAATCTCAGTCAAGCCATGGTCCTCAGGCTATTCTTAGCCTCATTGCCTTAATCATCACCAATTTGTTCTTAACCATGTGTCATAGCCTCTCTCTTCCTCCCCTCTATCTGCTTCCCATCTTCTCTGCCCTACCCTCCGTCAAATCGTCAATCCAAAACGCTCATTTGACCACTGTCCTGCCTCTCAAACAAAATACAAACCCAAATTTTTAAAAAAATCCAAAATCCTCTTGGTCATACATTTCCTTTTCTCTTTGTATTTGTGTTAGTATATATTCATTTGGGGAATTTCTTTCTCATCATTATTAAACATGTGTTTATGTGTGGGAGCAGTCCCCAGCTCACAAGCTGGCTTTGTGAGGTTGTGATAGGCTCAACAACAATTTCTAAGATGGCATCCGAGCCTCCTCCAAAATCTGTTGGGCCACCTACCATTTATATCCCATGCACCAAGCCCAATCGTGTTGGACGTGAGACGGGGTGTTAAAGAGTCCTACATTGGATGAGAGATGACCTGAACATGTGTTTATATAAGTGGGAGCAGTCCTCACTTCACAAGCCGGTTTTGTGTGGTTGTGTTAAGCCCAAACACGATTTCTAAGACATGAACTTTGGATTCCATGACCACTATATCCTGCTTTAGCCCTCAGTCACCATTGTGATCCCCATCACCCGAATCAACACCAATTTGCACTTAAACATGTGTTGCAGCCTCTCCCTTTCTTTCTTCACTCCTCTCTGCTCCCCTTTGTAAATAAAAAAGGTTTCTTCGCCTAACCCACCTTTACCATCATTGTTTCATATGAACTTAGGATTCGATAACCGACACTTCCCAATTTTGCCACTGATTAGTAAAATAATATCTCCTCTTATAATACATCTCTATAATTGATTTTTTTATATTTTTAATAGTCAATATATGAAGGCAGCCACAAACGTATAAGTCAAATTCACTGAACATTAATCAAACACAAAACATCCTCATAGAATTTTTTTGTCAAAAGAACAGAAAGAAACCAACAACCCAAGATTCATGTTAACTTAAAACCAACAAGTGTAATCACAATCAGAAATATACAAACCCTAAACCCTAAAAATGAAAATTGAAAGCAAAAAATCATACCTCAAATCAATTTGCTCCATCTTCTTCTTCTTCTTCTCTCTGTTCGATAAGTTTTCATTTTCTCGCATGGCTCACTCTTTCTTTCGCGCGAATTCTCTTTCTCCATGTTTGTTTCTTCTTTGACAAACTGGTTGCGCTCTAAGTTCTAACTATTATCAATTCGTCAAAAGCCCTTTTTTAAAAGTTTCAAGAATCGAAATTGTTAAATGTTAGTCGAAGTCCTTCGATATTTGATGGAAAAAATCATGTATGAATGAATGTATGTGTGCATTTCAAAAAATGATTATGCTAAAGAACGGAGAAAAACATGGTGCGGGGTTAAGTTCATGTTGGAGTCAAAGGTAAACACGATAGGGACTATGGTTTCATTTGTACATGTATTACAGGTTCTACCAAGTTCTCAAAGTCTTTGACCACTTATTATATTACAGGACTACACCTGGTCCAACAACATTCGTAGAAAAGTCTCGTTTGAGTGTAGTATCGCGTATCAATCAATTCAAGACTACTCTTGATTAGCCACCGCACTACGCCCTAAAAAGGCTAAGATGAGTTAAAGGTAACTCTAAAGGTCCTCAACTTCGTGGGTCACTTAAAAATAATAATGTCAATCACGACTACTCATGTCGACATAGTGTTACCTTCAAGAGACCTCCATTGAGCGGGGTTATATCACATGAACCAAAGCACGAGACTTACTCTCGGAATGACACTTTGATTATACCACCATCCTATCTTATTGTTTCCCTCAAGTCCGGGTATAGAACTTATCTCACCACTCACGTAAAAAGGAAAAACATATATACACGTATTTCCATCTTTTATTTTTATTTTTAAGCAAATTACAACACAAAAAATTAAATAAGGACAAGTTAGGCTCAACCCTCTTAGGGGACATCCTTAGTGAAGTCACAATTTCTGTCACGGTGATTTTCGGAGATCAAGCTATTAGTTAGCGTTGACTCACTAATTTTTTATCCACCACCGAACTTTTATTTTTCCAGGGAAAAAGAGAAAAAGTTCGAAATAACCCACATTTTTAAAAGATTTTAGGTTCGGGGGTTAGTTACATAAATGGAAGGTGTTAGTACCCTAAACGTCTGTAGTATTCTACGGGAACCTATTGATTTTATTTATTTTTTTGGCTATAACTTCCTTGCTTTTAAAAAAGAATAGAAATGGTGATTAAAAAGAAAAGAAAAATTGTTTTTTACATTTTTTTGATTTGGAAGGACAAGGTCCTTAGCCTACGTACCCGTGAGGGATCAAAACCTCGTAGTTTGGAGTAAAATGACCGATTGACTTGTTTTTGTGTTTTTTATTAGTTTTGAAAAAAGTTTTAAAGGGTAAAAAGAACCAAATGGCAAAATAGAATTTGTTTGTGTTTTTTATGTTAAAAGAGAATGATTCAAATATAATTAAAGTAAATTGAAATTTTGTTTAAGAAAAAGGTAAAAGGAAGATCACTTGATTGAAAATCAAGGTTTATTATGAAATGATTTTTTTTGTTGTTGTGAATTTTTGGTTATTTGCATGTTTTTGTTCTTTTTAATTAATTAAATCCTAAAAATAAAACATGACAATATAATAAAGCGCGAAGAATTTCCGTAGTGACGTTGGATCACCACGAAAACACTTTTGAGATTAAACTAACCTAATATTTTTGCATTTTTTATATACGTAAAGCAAAACAAATAAATAAAAAAAAGAGACACATGCACGATTCTTCTCATTTATGATTACATTTGACCTAAATACATTTTAAATCAATATAAATAAATAAATGACAATAATTTATAATGAACATGATGTTGATAATAAATAATAAAATAAGAATGCAAAAATAATGAAAAAAAAATGCATGCAATGAGTAATAATAAAAAAAATAAGG
>Ga0315914_1001670_pt1 | contig 33609 bp, 14 predicted proteins | sample MpolenodulesMG_FD_203920 | JGI IMG/M metagenome (GOLD analysis project Ga0315914, IMG submission 203920) | Medicago polymorpha root nodule microbial communities from Los Angeles, California, United States - elongated nodules | ecosystem: Host-associated > Plants > Roots > Nodule | place: USA...
ATCCACTTAAATACTAGTCACAGCAGTCCAAAATCGTGTCACGATTTTGTCCAATCGTGCCGCGATTGTCTCTGAACAACCGTTGTGACCAGTCCCTTTCAGGGAAACTTGGTGAGGAACTTGTTGAATCGTGTCACGATTTTCCATCTCAAAAATACCATGCTCCCTGCCAATCCAATCGTGTCACGATGCCCAAAATCGTGACACAATTTAAGGGTTTCCTGAATTCTCAATTTGAAGCCAATATACAACAGGTAACCATAGGTATAGGTAGTATGATATTCGTCTTCCCGTTAAATAAATACGATTTGTGTTCGTCCCCATATCTGTGCGGGTACCGCTAAAAGGATAATCCACAGGTATTTGCGAATATCCATGGATTTTTGAGATAAAACTATCAATTGCATAAAAACATCAACTCTTAAACATCCATTTTAATTCCATATAAACCATACATAATCAATTCAAATTTCATAAACCATGCTAATTTCATAATCCAAATTTCATATTTCTTACATAATCCTTAGAAATTCTCGAAGTTTATACAAATTTTCAACAAATCAAAATCTAAAGAAAAGTAAAAAAAACACTTGTGTATTCCAAGCTTCAAAAAAGTATAATAGGCCAAATCTTATGTATAAAAAGACCATAGTAATCAATCTTGGATAGTGATGCGTAGCTACCAACCCCATAAGTGGAATAACTTATAACGGTATGAAAAATAGCGGTCACCGATATTTGATTATTTTTTGGACAAATTACATAAATAATACTATAAAGTACAAACAAACTTATATTTAATATAAAATCATGTATAACACTCAAATCTCATAAAACATTCATAAATCAAAAGAAAAGAAAGGAAGAAACAAAAATAAAAACATAGGAAGGAAAAAGAATAGATAAATAGAGAAGAGATTCCCATGTCGTGTTTTCTAGTCGGAAGATAGAAGAGTGTTTCACGGTGTAGGTGAGAAGGGAGAAAGGGTTGAAAAATGTTGGGGTTTACGAAATCCCCAAAATTCCATAATGATGGTTTTAAGGAAAATATATTATTAACTTAGTTTTACTAAAAGTAAATATATTAAAATCAATAAATAGAGTGTTTGGGGTTCAAACCCCTACTACCAACTAAAATAAGCTGATGAAGATTAAAAAAAATTACTACAAAACAAAAATAAATCATACAAACATCTAAATTGCTATCTAAGATCACAGTTAAGAGAAAAAAAAAAAAAAAACCGTGAAGTTGCTTGTGATTTGCGTTGATTACACCTTTCTTTTTCGCAAATACAAAGGTGATTTGGCTTTCAATTTATTTTATTTTTAACCATCATTGGATTGGAATTTGGAGTCCTCCATAAATTGTATGATTTGTAGAGACTACTATTGCCTTTTAAACCTAAGATTATCATCTTCATTTCATGATTGTCTTGTATTTCGCTGCATATATGTAAGAAAATCGTAAAAAGTCTTTGGACGATATTTGTTTCCTTTTTTTTAGAGGGACCAGATTTATCTGAAAGATATTAAAAAAAAAAAGAGAGTGTATAAATTAGTAATAAGTAAGAGGGGAGAAAAGATCAGAGTCCAATTTTCATTAGGGTTCAAGGCCACATAACAATGTTATTATACTAGACTCTAACCCGTGTGATCCACGGGTTTTTCGTTGTGATAGACTGCAATTCATATGTATTTTAAATTCAGTAACATATTTAACTGTGATCACTATTGTGAAAAATAAAACAAAAGGGGAAAAATGATCAATTTATAGAATTTGGAGAGAAGGAAAAGAATCTAAAAATCATGCCGGATCTTCTGGTAACTTAGAATTATGTATTTCAATGTAAGTAATGCAGTTTGTGCAACCAAAGTTTGTTTGAACCAATATTTACGAACAAAAAATGATAAATGACAGTGTATGAAAAGTGGAAAAAGTGGGATAAGAAGTGGGGGGTGCAACCAAAGTACAACAATTAACACACCAAAATAACTATTTAATTTCAACTGATCGAAATAATTGTTTTAAGAACCAAAAATGATATGCATACTGTAGGGAGAAAAAAGGAAAATTGTACTTTATGGAAGGTGGAAAAAGTGGGATAATAAGTGGGGCAGCGGTTTTAATTCAACAAAAATATGTCTGACTTAATGGCAAAAACTGTGATGGGTGACCATTTATAACTGGGTTCAACTCCCTGCAATGTTTCATCTGTAACTTCACCTTCATCGTCTGTTATCAAAATCTTTAAGCTTAATTTATATATAAAAAAATGTAAGAAATAATGAGTAATAAGTTTCTTTTACTACAAAGTTCTGTTATCAATGGTTTAGTACTTTAAACCATCCACAACAGAGCACCCCGATTTAAGTGTTTAAATGGGACCCCTTTGTCCACATCACTTATTTTACAATAATACTTACTAAGCACCAATTTTCTCCAACCCAGCACCACAAAAGAAATGACTAAATAGGTCCCACAAATAATTTTATATGATTATATTTCAAAAAAAATTATTTATTTCATTATGATTTATCAAATAGGGTCTATAAAAAGTGAAGAGAGAGAGAGTGCTTCCATAGCCACCTTCTCCATAGGCACCCAAATATTATCCTCCACAATGGGGGTGCCTATTTAACATGGTGCTAAATAGGTTAAGCACCCACCATTGTGGATGACCTTACCATCTATTCATGACCTGAATTTTCGATTAGCAATAATGAGCAATAAGTTTCTTTTATTCACAATGAAATATCATTAAGTTTCATAAATATTTGAAATTTGACTTGTTAGATGGATGACAGTCAATTTCAAATTCGATTAGCTATAACTACGTGGTAATTTTTCTTTTATTCTTCACGAAATATCATTTAGTTCCATAAATATCATTACTTTTTTCTTTTATTCGATTAACATTACTAACCTCTTCTATTTCGTATGAGCAATAAGTTTCTTTTATTAACAATGATACATCATTAAGTTTCATAAATATTTGAAATTTGACTTGGTACATGGATGACAGTTAAATTCAAATTCGATTAGCAATAACTACGTGGTAATTTTCCTTTTATTCTTTATGAAATATCATTAAGTTCCATAAATATCATTACTTTTTTTCTTCACCAAATGCATTAATTGAGATGTATGGGGTGGTTGACTGAGTTGATTAACATTAATACATGAAAGGTTATGAGATCTCCGGCTGAAATGAAGGGAGTGGTTGACTGAGTTGATTAGCATTAATTACGTATTAGGGAGGGAAAATGAGGATGATTAGTACTGTTTTCAATTGGCATTATGACGTTTTTGTATGAGAGAGAAATGAGGAGTTTGAAAATAGAGTTTGAATCAACGGCTGTGATTAAGTGTGTGGTTGAGAGATTAATTAGCAATAATTACTTGCTTAGGAGGGAAAAATGCAAGGGATTAAGGCAAACATGTCAGCTTATCAAGTCTAACTTTTATAATAAAGGATGTATTTAATGTTTTTCATTATATAACTTGTACAGGACTACTGCAAATAATCGGCACAACAAAAAGTTCTCACTTATACACCGAAGTTTCTGATTCTAAATTTGGTTTGGAATTAGGAAGAATCGCTGGTAGATATCTCTTGCCGTTATTTATTGGGAGATTTACATTAGGTCTCATGGTTTTCTTCTTGCTATTGATATATACCTATCGAAGAAGACATATCTCAATTTACGAAAATATCGAAGTTTTTCTTCGTGGGAGTACCTTGATGCCAATAAGGTATTCGTACAAAGACATAAAGAAGATGACCGGAAACTTTAAAGACAAGTTGGGTGAAGGAGGCTTTGGTTCTGTTTATAAAGGAAAGTTAAGAAGTGGCCCATTTGTTGCCATAAAGATGTTGGGTAAACCTAAGGGTAATGGACAAGATTTCATTAGTGAAGTCGCAACTATAGGAAGAATACACCATGCCAATGTGGTGAGACTTGTTGGATTTTGTGTTGAGAGATCAAAACGTGCTCTTGTTTATGAATTCATGCCCAACAGCTCTCTTGATAAATATATTTCCTCTAAAGAGGATGTTATCTCCCTAACTTCCAAGAAAATGTATGAGATATCACTTGGAGTGGCTCGTGGAATTGCTTATTTGCATCAAGGCTGTCACATGCAAATCTTACATTTTGATATCAAACCTCATAACATCCTTCTTGACGATAGCTTTGTTCCCAAGGTTTCTGACTTTGGTCTTGCAAAACTCTATCCTAATGACGATAGTATTGTCACTTTAACTGCAGCAAGAGGAACAATAGGTTATATGGCTCCTGAGTTGTTCTACAAAAATATTGGAGGAGTTTCGTACAAGGCTGACGTGTATAGTTTTGGAATGCTTTTGATGGAAATGGCAAGTAAGAGAAAAAATTTAAATCCACATGCAGATCGCTCAAGCCAACTTTTCTATCCCTTTTGGATTTATAATCAATTGATTGAAGAAAGGGAGATAGAAATGGATCAAATTACCGATGAGGATAAAAATAATGTGAAGAAGATGTTCATAATTGCATTATGGTGCATACAATTGAAACCAAGCGATCGTCCTGCAATGACAAAAGTAATAGAGATGCTTGAAGGAGATATTGCGAATATTGAAATGCCACCAAAGCCTTCTCTGTATCCAAATGAAATGATTCAAGAAGATCTCAAAGTCAACTCTTATGAAATTGATGAATCAAGTCATACTTCTGGCTATGATAGTTTTATTGAGGAAACTACAACAGAGCCTTTATTGATGAATTCTTCTTGATGATTTATAGTTGTTCATTTCCTTTCACAATTATATTTATAGAATCTACCGAAGAACATTATTTTACTGTTTATTGTCAACAAAATAATTTATTTACTGTTTATGCTATGGTGAAATCAAAGTTCACGTGGGTGCTTTATTAGTTACATGCATGCATTGGTTTTTTAAATATCTAGATTGTTGCCGTATTGGTTTTATTGGTTTTTGAAAAATTTAAAACATACTATAGTGGTTTTTCTTTAATATAAAATGAAATTGTTAAATTAGTCCAACTGTTATGAAATTAACCAAAACTAGAGGGGAAGAATTGAGATAAGGGAGAAAAGGAGAATATAAGGGGGAGAAGCAGATATTATCTTCTTCAAGTTCACATTCACAATGATATATAAGTCATATTTATAGGACTCTAGTCTTGTCAGCACAGCACCAAGCATATCAATAGTCTAACATAATGTATCACTAACTTAAGCATCAAGAGCACTAACTTGGGTGGAGAAAGCCTGTTACGTACTCATGGTGTGGGAACTCGGACTGGTTCTATCACAGTTGTTGGCTGCAACAAGTGTGTCAAATGAAGAGGATTCTTGGGTGTGGAGGCCGGGGGTGGATTGAGGTTGTTGTCAAATCTTCCTATTCCTTGCTAGCTTTGCAAATTCTTGCGGAGGTAAATCTAGATATCTTTGAGTCGTTTGTCTTCCAAAGTATTTGGAAGAGTGCACGGCACCGTCAAAGGTAGCACGTTCTCTTGGAAACTTCTTCTCAATAGAATTCCAACTAAAATTGATTTAGCCATCAAGGTGTCATTCTGATAGGCGATTTGGTGGACTGTGTTTTTTGTGCGGGAAGGAGGAAACTTCTTCTCAATACTATTGTCATTTTGATTAGACAATTTGGTATGAAGTGTTTCAGTAGTTGGGCTTAGTGTTGGTACTTTCACCAAATCATAACATTTTTTTTTTAAAGCTTAAGCGGAGTGGCTTTGAGTGAAAAATCAAGGAAGGGGTTTTGTTTGATTTGACGCACAACGGTTTGACTTATTTGTAAAACATGAAATGATCAAAAAGGTTTTCAAAAAGAAGGATATGGTTCCATGGAGGTGGGGGGATGAGATGAAAGTGCTAACATGGAAATGGAGTTTAACCTTATCAAGGATACCTAATTATTGTATGCACTATGAATAGTTTTGAGACCCCTGTGCTTGTTTAGCGAAATGAAGACTTCTGTAGGTATGTGGTTTAACCTTATCAAGGATACCTAAGCATGTGGTTTTTCCGCCCTTGGGCAGTTCTGGTTATGCTCCATCTATGGATTTTTTCTGTCAAGCCTTATTGTCAGTATTATTCTTATGGTCTCCTTCAGCCGATAGTTGAGGCTATTTAGTATCGACTTTTATCATAGTCACATAATTCTCCTAATCAACGGTGAACTGCAAGCAAATCAATTTGTAAGTACCTGCAATACCTGGTACTTTTACGTGAAAATTCGAAAATCCGATTGGAATTCGTTGAATACCCCGTACCAAAGAGACTTACCCTCCATCTAGAGTTAGCGCGTAGGTCTTAAGACCACTAATGATGAAGAGAGTAGTAGCATAGCGCACTTAGATCACTACCATTATTTGTCCTCGTGAGCTTAGCTCAGTTGATATGGACAATGCATAATATATGCAAGGTCCGAGGTTCAAACCCCAGCCACCACAAAAAAAAAAAGATCACTACCATTATTTCTCACACTGTGATTCACTTCTCTTGTATTAGATATTCCTCCCCTCTAATGTTGTTAAAGTCCCGTGGGATTATTTTTAATACATAGACTATCTGAAAGCTTGAACTTGAAAGATTATTTGGAAGACAAAGAATGAATTGTTAAACTCCCGTGAGCAAGGTTGTCAAAATTGGGATTTTGGTTCAAGTCGAAAGGGAAGAGTAAAATCAAAAATTATAATATCATAGTCAAAATCGAATGATTTTTAAATACTTTTGTTGAATCCATATATAATAAGAAAATAAAATCAAAAATTGTAAAATCGCAATTAAAATCGATGGATTCTACCTAAACAAAAATAATGTTAAATATATGTTATAAATCTATATAGTAATAAATGCCTTATTTTAAAGTCCACAAAATACTTATACGACTAAAAATGATGGATAAAATCCTTCAAAATCCTGCGGTTTTGTATGAATTTCATGATTTTGTGCGATTTGATGCGATTTTACGAGGATATGATTTTGTTCGATTTTGATGCGATTTTACGAGGATTTGATTTGTTCAAGGTGAATAAAATCGCAAAGTCCTAAATTTTATGATTAAAGCCGAAATTTTAACAATGCCTGTGAGACTTTTTTTTTTTTTTTGGTGGTGGTCGGGGTTCGAACCCTGAACCTTGCATATATTATGCATTATCCTTAACTGAGCTAAGCTGATGGAGACCCCGTGAGACTTATTTGTATAGACAGCAGCATAGCGAGGAAAAAAAACATTATAAGCCACTAAAATAAAGTATAATGTATAAATATAAAATTTAAGTTGTAATAAACATATAAGTACAAAGTTGAAACGGTGGAGTTTGAGTAATAAGTTTGAAGGATACTTTTATAGTACAACTATTAATGGGAGCCTCTCAACATATAAATAATATTATTTGAGAGAATATTTTAGTTTTTTTTTGACGTTGAATATTTTAGTTGATAAATGTTATGAATTCGGACTCAAATTTCACACCAATACAAACTATGATGTGTGGATCAAGTATCAATGGCAACTAACAACCAAAATTAACCACAAGCAACAAAAACAACAAGTGCATAGCAAAATCACAATCCAACCAAGGAATAAACAAGATAAAGAGAGTAAAGAAAAGATAACAACACCAAAAAATGTTCACTCAGTTCGGTCCAACTTGACCTACTCTGGGGGAGAGATTGATCTCTCCAATCCACTATCAATGAGTTCTTACAAAAGAGATACAAATGGGTTACAAGAAATTAGCTTCAACAAGCTCGCAAAGTACAACCTTAATTTCTACCCATTTTCCCAATCTCACCAATGAACAAGACACTTAATGATTTTCACTCACCAAGGTGTTTACAATTGTTTTCCAACTCTAGAATCTAACCCCCAAAAGAGAACCAACCCTTAGCCTTTGATTTCACTAAGGATCTTCTCTTTTGGTTTCACAAGACTCACCCAAGTTGCTCACAAATGAATCTCCACTCATGTGTTTTCCCAACCCCATGGATCTTCCTCAAAAGGCATCAACCCTTTTCCCAAGAGCCCCCTCTTTTGCTTCTCCAAGATTCACATCTTGAAGCTTTGAAGACCCTCAATCTTTAGTATCTAAAACCCTAAAACTTCCCTCCTTTGGTTTCCATGAGATTCACCAAGCTTACCCAACAAATGGGTCATGGAGTGTTAAAATAGCGTTTTAGATCTGTCAAAATCGTGTCACGGTTGCCAAATTCGTGTCATGGTTCATTGTGTACGACCCAAGGTACACAAATCTTATCCACAAATCGTGTCACGTTTTCCCCAATCGTGTCACAATTTGGCTCCAGCACCAACCATGCATTCGACATCAAAAATCGTGACACGGTTGCCAAATCGTATCACGATTCTTCACTTTCTCAAAAACACATTTTTTAGTCACATCACCACAATAAAACAATACAAAGGAAGTTTGAAGCTCCGACCTAATAAAAAATGGAAAATGCTGTTTCCAGCAAAAAAAAATTTCAAGAAAGCATCACGAGTGCCATCTCTTTTTGTGTGGCAACTCTCATGTATGGTAAGTGGGCCCTTTTTTATTGTTTTATATATTTTGCTACAACGGCAGTTTTTGTTTCGTGAGGAATTCGCGAGAAAACTCTCGCTGTATATAGCATTGGCCATAAAAAATTTGTAAACTTTCGTTAACATGTCAAATATAAACATGCAAAAATCCTGCACACCATTTTGTAGGAGTTTGAAAGCATCAAAAACGAAAACCACCTTAAAATTGTTTAAAATCTTTTTTGACAAAGCGCTCTCTCTTTATCTTCACCATAATTTTACCAATCCTTATTGCGTTTTGACCATTTTCTTCAAATACGTGCACAAATCTGTCAAATATAACAATTTTGACTATGGTGTGCTTCTGGAATATAATAACAAAACATTATTATATGTAATATAATTCACTTTAGAAGTATGAACCCCCCCACCACATGATTACTGATTCAAGTTGTACATATCGATCAATTGTAAAGTATTCAATTTTGACCAAACTCATTGGCCATATCCACTAGGCCACATGCACATTTTATTATACAAAAATAATCGTAATCATTTCAAACTATATCAATATCAATATAAACCTGCAAAATTAATCATCTAAAACAATGGCAAATTTTCACAAGTTTCCCTTTTTAGTAACTCTATTATTTCTCCTATTAGGAAAACCAGTAACATCCAAAAACCAATGCACTGAAAAATGTGGAAACCTTCAAATTCAGTTTCCATTTCATCTCAAAAACAGCAACAACAACAACTTTAATCATACCAATCCTCAAGTTTTTGAATTATCATGTACAAACAAAGATGAAACCATGTTAGAATTTCCCACAATTCCACTACAACTTTTCATAAAACGAATAGACTACAAAACTCAAATGTTCCAAATCTACGACCCGAAAAATTGTCTTGCAAGACAATTATTAAAACTAGGAAACCTATCAGTTTCGCCATTTCAGTTTCACTTCCATGAGTTTAATATACAGCGTAACGTATCTTTCTTTCGTTGTGATTCGAACAAAGATTGTTCGGTTCAGCAACGTGAATCTAGTGGTGATTTTATTGATCCTGAGTTGGTTTCATGTAGAAAAGTGAGTGAAGTTTTGAATGTAGGTTGGATGATTGAGGAATGGGAAGATGATGTTACAGAGAGTTTGATTATGGAATGGTCTAAACCGAATTGTAGTTTGTGCGAAATCCAAGGGAAGAAATGTAAATGGAAGAATGGTGGTAAAAATAGTGAAATTGAATGTTTTGTTTGTAAATCAGATGGGATTGCAAAATCTACTGTTCTTCTAATTACTGCTGGTATGTTACATTCTTTTATTTATCTTTTGTTGGTTATTATTAGAAATGTTAGTTTTAAGTGAGGTTGAACTTTTGAATTAAAATTAGAAACACTATTCAAATGTATTCAACTAAGGCCCTGTTTGGGTAAACAACTTAATATGCAGCTTATAGTATAAGCGCTTATCATGATAACTACTTTTGTATAAGCAATTTCTGTTTCTACAATAAAAGTTAAAATAAAGTTAAATAGTTTTTGTATAAGTTATAATATGTTTTAGTAAGCTATCTTAGAGTGCTTATGAAAATAAGCTGAAAATAGCTTATGAACATGTAACAAGCTTATAAGTTATAATATGCTTTATTTTTTGAACTAGACATTGTAATCAAATTTTCTTATTCTGTCAATTTCAAAATAATCAATTTTCTCTCAATTAGGATAAGAGAAGTAATTTTAGCTGATGAACAGCATATATAGTTGTTAATAATTTGTTATGTGTCTGACATAATTTTCACGAACAGGGGTTATAGTTGGTTCCATGGTTTTGCTGCTATTGGCAAATGTATTTCTTCGCATTTATCGTTATTTTAAGATGAAAAGAGATGACATTGCAAGGATAGAGAAGTTTTTAGAGGATTACAGGGCAATGAAACCTACTAGATTCACTTATGCTGATATTAAGAGAATAACAAATGGTTTCAAAGAGAGTTTAGGAGAAGGAGCTCATGGAGCCGTGTTCAAAGGTATGCTCTCCCAAGAAATTTTGGTTGCTGTGAAGGTACTCAATGAAACACAAGGAGATGGAAACGATTTCATCAATGAAGTCGGAACTATGGGAAAAATTCATCATGTCAATGTCGTTCGTTTGCTTGGTTTCTGTGCCGATGGATTCCACCGAGCACTTGTTTATGATTTCTTTCCTAATGGCTCGTTGCAGAATTTCTTGGCACCACCGGAGAACAAGGATGTTTTTCTCGGTTGGGAAAAGTTGCAACGAATTGCTCTTGGTGTTGCAAGAGGGATTGAGTATCTTCATATTGGTTGTGATCATAGAATACTTCACTTTGACATCAATCCACACAATGTGTTAATAGATGATAATTTGAGTCCCAAAATAACCGACTTTGGACTTGCTAAATTGTGTCCGAAAAACCAAAGCACAGTGTCTATGACTGCAGCGAGAGGAACCTTGGGATACATTGCACCTGAAGTTTTCTCGAGAAACTTCGGAAATGTTTCGTATAAGTCTGATATTTATAGCTATGGAATGTTGTTGCTTGAGATGGTTGGTGGAAGAAAGAATACCAACGTATCTGCAGAGGAAACTTTCCAAGTTCTGTACCCAGAATGGATTCATAATTTGATTGAAGGTAAAGAAGTACGAGTTAATATTGAGGATGAGGGAGATGTTAGAATTGCAAAGAAACTTGCGCTGGTCGGACTTTGGTGTATTCAGTGGAATCCAGTGGATCGGCCATCCATGAAAACCGTGGTACAAATGCTTGAAGGTGATGGAGAAAATTTAATGGCACCCCCTACTCCTTTTGACTCTATTGGTGCTAATAGAACAAATCAAGTTATTCCAACCAGACATCTAAATTTTGAGTTGGAACTTATTCCTGAAATAGACTAAATGAGTTTACTTTCAGGTTCATCAAATGTAATACATACTCAATTATACATTTATTTTTTTGTATTCTTCACATTATTTGTTGAAGTGTATCAAAATTCATAATCTTTTTCAATTAGTTATCTGAGGTAATGAGTTGTTTGGTTACAATAATATGCTGCAGCGTTGTGTTCTTTTTGTTACATCAGTTACGGACTATAATTGAGTTAACTGAATTATGTTACAACGGCTATTAGTTCAAGACATATTCGTGTAAATTTTATGAGAAATAGAAGTAAGAGAATTTTCTCAAGCTGATAGAGCTATGAATTATACATGCAAGTGTTAACAAAACAGGGGCTGAAACAAACAAGCAATAATTAAGATTAAAAGTATTTAAGTTGAAATATTTTCTGTTAGTCAAATATGATAGCTATGCCTTAGTAAAATAATTTGGCTACCTGTCGGTCAAAGATGGCTATAGTTTAGTTTCTAGAATTGAGATTGTTTTGTAAAGCATTTGTTTATATTTTCCTTTTCAACGAAAGGCCTGCAGCAGCCCGGAGACGCAGGCAGAATTGACCGAACTCGGTTAACAACTTTTGTGTGTTATTTTTCCGTTTTTTTACCTTTTTTTTTTCACTAATCTAAAAGTGAAGAGATTAATCGTAGTTTCCAAAAAAATTCTTTACTATAGTTTCACAATAAGGGAAGGGTTTTCGAGTTCTCTATATTCTTTGTCTACGGCATTAGCACCAACCAAGTGATTAGGTTCTCACAAGAAGTTAACAGTTCTTGAAAGTGAACTTTGGTGCAAACAAATGGTATTGAAGTTTAGCGTTCAACTACTGAGTATCTATACATGGAGCCAAGTATTCAGAGCAAAATTATGTATTGAATGTCTAATAATTTCGGATAAAGATTTTATTAGTTATTACCACTCTGTTAAGATTGTAGTTTGAATGTACAACAGCATGAAGTAAATTACATTTTGTACCACAAAAAAACAAGAGAAACAAATAATGAAGGAAAGAATAATGAGCTGAAGAATTAAACAAATCCTTGTTTCTTTGCCATAGGATGGAGTTAAAAAGAGGACCAAACTTCTACTGGCATAATCTGTGTTTGTCAAGATGAATCGTCTAATGAATAATTAGTCGAGGTTTGGCCAATGCTAGTGGAATCACCCCATGATGTATGATCAGAGCTGATTTCATCATGATTTTTATAATTTTCATTTGCATAAAAAGAAGGCCTTGGAGGCAATTCAAGGCTTTCAGTTTTCCCTTCAAGCATCTCAACTACTTTGTTCATTGAAGGACGGTCACTCGGTTTCAACTGAATACACCAAAGTGCAACCATAAACATCCTTTTGGCTACAGTCATTCCTTGTTCGGAGACATCTTCCATTATTTCAATCTCTCTCTCTTCTTTAAATTGATCATAAATCCAGAATGGGAAGTAATGTTGACTTGAATGTGCTGCGTTAGGGTCCGAGTTCTTCCTCTTACCTGCCATTTCCATCAAAAGCATTCCAAAGCTATATACATCAGCCTTGTAAGACACTCCTCCGATATTTTTGTAGAACAATTCAGGAGCCATGTATCCCAAAGTTCCTCTTGCCGCAGTTAATGGAACAATGCTATCATTTACAGGATATAGCTTTGCAAGTCCAAAATCCGAAACCTTTGGAACGAAGTCTTCGTCTAGAAGAATATTATGAGGCTTAATATCAAAATGTAGAATTTGCATATCACAACCTCGATGCAGATACTCTATCCCACGAGCTATTCCGAGAGATATTTCATATATTTTCTCGTAACTCAAAGGTTCAATTCCTTCTTTAGGGAAAATGTATTTATCCAATGACCCATTTGGCATGAATTCGTAAACGAGCGCACTCTTTTTTCCTTCAACACAGTATCCAACAAGACGTACCACATTAACATGATGTATTCTTCCAATGGTCGCAACTTCGTTAATAAAATCTTGTCCATTATTAACATTCGACTTTGTTAACATCTTTATTGCGACATCTGGTCCACTTCTTAGCTTTCCTTTGTACACAGCACCAAAACCTCCTTGACCTAATTTCACTCTAAAACCTCCGGTCATCTTCTTGATTTCTTTGTATTCATACCTAATAGGATTTAGATTGCTTTCTAGCAAAAAGTTTTCAATGTTATCATACATTGATAAATGTCTCCTTCTCCATTTATAGATAAATAGCACCAGTAGAACTATAATTCCAAACAGAAATCTGACTCCTATGAATAATGGTATAACATTTCTTCCTATAGTTATTCCTCCATCAAAATATTCTAGTCCAACTGGATTGTCCAATTGTCTTGTACTAAATGTGATTCTACTTCCAAGTCCTGCATGTTCCAATCTGATTTAGTTTTATTCAAGTATAAATTATGATAACAATTTTTATGTGACTCAATTTAATGTATCACAGAATAAGTAGAAGGTTCTTACCAATAATAATTCCTCTAAGATATGCTGCAAAAAACAGAAAATAAAAGTAAATAAGTCCATGAAATTATACATTTATATTTTCATCTTTTTATCTTTTCTATTCAATAGAGAAACAGGGGGAAAACAACAAAGGAAATTAATCCATACCACGAGTATAACCAAATATCTGGTCTTGAAGTCCTGAAACACCACAACAATAATATAGTTAGATATAATTCTTTTTTTGGTTACAATAGTTAGATATAATTCAAAAGACTTACATGGACCAACATTTAATCATTTATTTGTATAAGTAAATTATGTCTGTTTGAGGGAATTTCAGTAATAATCTTCTTGAAATCATAATCAAACTACTTAGAAAGTCAAAAATTGGCATGTGCCAAACATACGTACCACACTTATCAGTTGTTTGGTAAGCATAATGACATAATTGCTTATTACATTGAACTTCTCCTCTTTCTTCATCAACAACCTTACAACTTGTTCCCTTTCCACATCTACCTTCACAAATTACAGGCAACCATGAAACCTCAAATCCATCAACTATCATCCCATGAATCTCATCATAAGAAACCTTCTCTTTCACAATCTCCGATTGCGCCTTACCCAATGTAGCCACCATAAAATCACACCCAACCTTAATATCCTCAACACGATACTCATACAATGATGGTTCCAAAACAGCATACACATGATTAGTACTACTATTCCCATGTGTGCTACATCGACTCATGTCCACCTTAACGTACCGTGGATCGTTTGTCGGATTAGAACAATTGAAATACGCTATTCTCGATGGAGTTATTTGATCCAGAATGAATGGCTCAGATCCAAAATTGTCTTCACCAAAAAGAACATTATTGAAACTTCGATCATATAAAAAGTACCGCGGGATAAAAGAGCAGTTAGTGTCTTCCACTGCACCAGCGTCACTTAATGAAATTGTAAATCTCTTGTAATCAATGTGTTGTACATAGTATTTCCCGGAGAACATGGTTAATGATGGACCGTTTTCGTTGCAATCTAACTCGTACCTTGTGTCTCCACAGTGGTTTGGATCGGTTCTGAGACGAAATGGGTATGTTATGTTGCGAATTTTGCCGCATGATGAAGTTGGACATGGTTGGTGATGCTTAGCTAGACAATTTTGATGAAAAATGAGAAGGATTGAAACAAATATTGATACTAGTGTTTGTAGTTGTACGTATGATGAACAAGAAAATTGAGCTTGTCTTTTCATCATTCAAGTCTTCAAGAAAATCTGAAAATTATTAAAACAAGCCCTCATGAGCAAAATTGTGATTGGTTTCTGTTTTTGAATTTTATATTTATAAATGGCTAATCATTTATGAATAGGTTGCCACCATATCTAGCTGTCATTGTTTTTGCTTTCTCATTGTTGACTTTTTTTATTCTCTCTTTCCTACCATATCTATATTAAATTTTGCAAGTTGCAATATGATATCTATTTAGGCACAACAAACAATAAAGAGTCAACAATTGCATAAAAACATGTCTAAATTAAATTTTCATTGATCATGACTCTAAAATCTCAGTTTCTTGAATAGACTATGAGCTCACTTTATGTGTTAACAATAAATTTGTTATTTTTGTCGCAATGCAAATTTGTTGAAGTGTGGACGCCTCCATATGAATCCAGATGTGCACGAAGTATTCAATTTATCCACGGAAATGAAAGCGCAGTCCACTGAATGGACCACATGCACATTTTATTTTTATAATAGAAAAATGATTATGTTTCAAAAATAGAAAATTATTAATTATTTCAAATGTACGATATATTTTTAGGCTTTTTTTAGGCTTGTTTTAAATTACCCCTCCGGTCTCAAATATAAGAAAAGATTCTTTTTTTAAGTTCATTGAGTAGTTAATGTATCTGGTCTACATTGTAAAACAAATAAATTAATTATTCAATGAACCTAAAAAAGAAATATTTTCTTATATTTGAGACCGGAGGGAGTACTTTATCCACGGAAATCAAAACTCCTTTATTAATCCGTGTTAAATCCATTAGGCCATCCACAATGATGGGTGCTTCACCTCTTTAACACCATGTTAAATAGGCATCATTATTGTGAAGTATAATATTTTGGTGGCTATGGAAGCACCCTCTCTCTCTTCACTTTTTGTAGACCCAATTTAATAAATCAAGATAAAATAAATAAATTTTTGTTGAAATGTAATGAGATATAAGTATTTGTGGAACCTATTTAATAATTTCTTTTGTGGTGCTGGGTTGGAGAAAATTGGTGCTTAATAAGTATTATTGTAAAATAAGTGATGTGAATTGATGTTAACAATTTCTATATTCTTTTAAAATATAAAAAAAATCCAAATCAACTAATAAAACAATAAAACTAATGCCCACCATTTTTTCTATTATGTCCTCGGTTAATCTCTTATTCGCAATAATTTGGCGGACTTAATCTCTTATCCTAATATGTCCTCGAAGAATTTTTTAATCTCACTAATTTGCAACCAGTTATGGGTAGATATGTGTGCATCACTTAATTCTTCCACTATAGTTAAGTAGAAATTGGATCATTTCCCCATTCTATTGGATTTTCACACTTCTCATAGTAGCTTTGCTTCACAATTCAAGTTTATAAGCATGTGGACTCTCGATGAGGATCGTAAAAACGTTGGTTAGAGATAGCTGGAATGCCAATATAGTTGGATGCCTTTTGTACATTCTCACTTAGAAACTTAAAATTCTAAAACAAATGTTGAAGATTTGGAACATTGATGTTTTTGGTAATTTTTGAACAACAAAAACTAGCACATGTCAACATGGAAAAAGCTCTTGACAAAGATGAAGTTTTTTGGAAGAAAATAAAATTCAAAGTAGCTTGGCATGTTGAGAGCGAAACACAAAATACTTTCACGAAATACCCAAAATTAAAAATACCTCCAAACTTATCGGTTCAATCAAAGATGGTGATACAGTGTTGGTTGGCCTAGAGCACGTCTCTCAAATAAAACTACAAATCACTTAAAAAAAACAGTATAACAAAATAATCTCTATTAACTTTCTGCGAAGGATCGAGCTTAAAAGTTCTTGTTTACAATCGTTCATGGCTTGCTAATTATAATTCTCGTTTTTTGTATATATTAAATCTTTATGTATATCGTGTAGAACGATTAATTGAATTGACTTCAAAAATAATATACTAATTAGAATTTAATTTAATTAGTTATGCAAAAGTATTATTCTTAGTTCCTTAAAAAAAAGTATTATACTTAGTATTACAATAAAATTAATTTTTTACCAAACAAACATTTAAACTCAAGTGGTAAATAAACTTCTGCAAGGATGATCATTCGGGAGAACCTGGTCCTTGGAAATCGGAGGATTAACACCAAAAAATAAAAAATATTTTTTTTACCGATTCTATAAAATAAAATAAAAATTGAACAGAATACTCTAGTGTGTTTCATCTAATTTCCCGATTTTTTTTCCCTTTTATTTTTTTCATCTAATATACATCTTCAATTTAGAATATAAATTCTAATTCATCAAGTGAAAGACTTACTTTGTTTTTATAACAAATTTTGGTTTGTTAATTGTTATGTTAGTTTTTTTCTCCCGAAACGGAAACCAAGACCTCCAACTCCATATTCTTAGCTTAAACTAGTTGAGTTATCTGATCCTTCAACATCGATCGGTGATTCCCTAATTTTTAAATATATTTCTCAAATTTCATAAATCATAGTAGTATATTGGCGGTTAGAATAGTAATTTTTGTGTCCCTAGGCATATCCACTGTGGTTTTTAAGAAGATACAAATTGTAAAAAAAAAGTTATTGAAGGTGTTTCAACAAAAGTTGTTGAAGGTGTTTCATGGAAGGAGGGATGAAAGAAGAGATTGAAAAAAAAAAGTCAGATAATATATCTATTTTGAACTTTAGAATTTCAAGATTCAATGGTACGTAGATTGAATAAAAGTATTGTTTATATAGACCATCTGTGATCTGTCCACAAAGCCTCTACCTAGAAAATAACATTTACATTTAAAAATATTTCTTATTCTTTTATTTTCCACAAAGTCCAATAATTTTTATTTCCGGTGTAAAAGTGGGGTAATGTGGCAAAATAGTTGATTTTTATTGGATGTCAGTAGTATAAAATTGTTTTACATTGAGAATGCATACTTATTATTTAATCTTTTTGGGTAGGGAAGAAAATGCATATCTCATTTTTTTTATGGCTCTTGATTCTTTCGTGGGCCTTAAGTTATTTAATTTATATCTCATCGTATTCTTTACTCCTGCAGAATACTTATATTCCACATCGTATAGTTTTAAGAATATTCAAATCTATGAAGAAATTTTTTCTTTACTTTTAGATTGCTACTTTAATCTTATGATAATTGAACATACCTGGTCAGTTTTATTACAAGTCAACGAAACCTAATTAGCAACAAAACTCACAAAGTAAAACCAAAATATTGAAACACAGAAAATATATAAATACATGAAACCCTCTATCTACAAGGCATTGCATGGAGCTAGTTAATTGTCCTGAAAGAGATGGAACTGAAGCAAACTCTTGAGCAACTGTGTAAGATTTTATTGTTATCAACAACAATAGTATTGTTAGTAGTTGAAGATGTTGAAGCCCTTACTTCCTCCCTACCGGGCTGCAAAAAATCATGTGGAGATGTTGAAATTCCATATCCCTTTGGAATAGGCAATTCATCAATACCAAATCAAGGATCTTGTTTTTCGAAGCAGCCTATGTTTAAGGTCACATGTATAAACGATTCCATATTATATTGGGGTGTTAATAGTGATAACATAAATACTTCTATACAAGTATCACACATAGATATATTGAAAGGTGAAATTGAGTTGTGGTTTTACGTTGGAAGGTATTGTAGTATACGGAGGTATAATCGCCCCTGGCTTCGATGGCCATCGCATGGTTTTAGTATTTCAAGTAAGGAAAATAACTTCCTAACCGTTGGTTGTGACAGCTACGGCTATCTCAATAGTATTTACGAAGGGGACACATACTCAACAGGATGCATAACAAGATGTTACGGAAACAGGAGGAAGATCGAAAATGGAACGTGTTCCGGTATTGGTTGTTGTCAAGTGGATATTCCAACTAACATGAGGAATATCAGTATTGAAGCATCTTATTTCCCTAATTCAACAGAAAATTTAGGATGCAGCGTTTCTTTTATAGTCAAACATGGATTCTACAATTTTTCTACCATTGATCTACTTGACTTCCGTTTTGATAAGGTCCCTTTAATTCTTGATTGGAGCGTAGGGAGAAAAAATTGTAATGCTGCCAAGAGTGAAGTTGATTACGCTTGTAGGAACAATAGCTTTTGCGACGACAAAGACATTAATTATGGCTACCGATGCAAATGCAAGGACGGTTATGTAGGAAACCCATACCATCCAGATGGATGCAAAGGTGAACTATTCCATCAAATTTTAATTTAGCCTTTTATAATTTTTTTACATCCACTTTTTAATTGCACGAATTGACATCAATGTTTTACTTGTGTTGAATTAATTTGTTCCTTAATTTGCAATCTAAAACATTGATTATGTCTATCTTGCATAAGGTGTGCAAAATAGAGAATAGAAGGACAATCACAAGATAGCAAAATAACTCAACTAACCAACACAACAACATGAAAGACTCGACACAAATGCTAATACCCAAAAATTTCTACCCACAATATTCTGCAGGTTTACGTTGAAATAGCGAACTCTGCATATATAGCGCACCTAAAACAAATCAAATTTAACAGCACTCGAACAATTACAGACATACTTAGTCAATTAAGGTGTAATGAAAAGCCTGCCGCTAAAAATGCGTTTGAAATGGCACATATAACTAGATGAGTTGTGTTTGACAATTATGTTGTTTGACAATATATATGATATTTTTTTGTTTATATGCATTTTTTGTTTGATAATATATACACTTTTATTTTTTATATGCATTTGCAGACATCGATGAATGTAAAACAACAAATCATACATGCATAGATGAAAATCATTGTCGCAATACAGATGGCTCTCACGAATGTTTTTGTCCCGATGGTCAATCTGGAAAAGGAACAAAAGAAGGAGGGTGCCGACGACAAGATGTACTCGTAAAGGTCTTTATAGGTAAGAAACTAAGCATAATCTCAATTTATTATCCCCAAATTATTTATTTTAAATAAGGGGAAAGTTAATTCAATAATGGCCTTCAACTTAAGTAACCGACATATTGATGGCTTATTTGGTGTCTGACTCACTAACACATGCAACGCCTAAACATGTGTTTACATTCAATTAAGTTCATCATCTGAAATGCTTATCTTGTGGTGTCTATATGTCAGCAGAGTCTATATAGTGTCAAACATTGGTGATTGTGTTGGCGTTTCATTGCCTTCAAAAAAAATTATTGCAGGAGCAAGTGCAGGTTTTATTATTCTATTTGTGGGGATTGCAGCGTTGTACGTGATATATCAGAGAAGAAAACTCAAAAATTTAAAAGAGAAATTCTTTCAACAAAACGGTGGTTTCATTTTGTTACGCAAACTCTCTAAAAGGGAAGACACATCAGGAACTGCTCATATTTTCAAAGAAGACGAGCTTAAGAAGGCAACCAACAACTTCGATGAGAGCTTAATTATTGGTAGAGGAGGTTTTGGTACAGTTTTCAAAGGAAATTTGGCAGACAATAGAATTGTTGCAATCAAGAAGTCTAAAATAATGGACACTACCCAAGTGGAACAATTCATTAACGAGGTAGTTGTTCTGTCGCAAATAAATCACAGAAATGTTGTCAAACTCCTCGGATGTTGTTTGGAGACAGAAGTTCCTTTACTAGTCTATGAATTTGTTAGCAATGGCACCCTTTTCGATTTCATACACAATATAGATAAAGCTAATAAAGCAACTTGGAAGACGCGTTTAAGGATAGCAGCAGAAACCGCTGCAGCTTTATCCTATTTACATTCAGCTGCATCAATACCAATTATTCATAGGGATGTTAAGAGTACCAACATTCTATTGGATGTCAATTACACTGCTAAAGTGTCTGATTTTGGAGCTTCAAGATTGGTTCCAATTGATCACACTGAGATAGCCACAGTGGTGCAAGGAACTCTTGGATACTTAGATCCAGAGTATATGCAAACACACCAGTTAACAGATAAAAGTGATGTTTATAGTTTTGGTGTCGTTCTTGCAGAGCTATTAACTGGAGAAAAACCTATTTCTTTTACTAGGCCGGAAAATAAAAGAAGTCTTGCTAATCACTTCCTATCTTTTTTAAAAGAGAATCACACGTTTGAAGTTCTTCAAGTTGGTATCTTGAATGAAGAAAATAAGGAGGAAGTCAAGCAAGTTGCTATTCTTGCTGCAAAGTGCTTGAGACTTAAAGGAGAGGAAAGACCTAGCATGAAAGAAGTGGCTATGGAGATGGAAGGTATGAGGTTAGGGGAAAAGCACCCTTGGACCAATTCAGAACTAATTCTACAGGAAACTAAATCCTTACTTCAAGATACATCATCCAACATTAATTATGAAACTGGTGATAGCAGCAATAATGGATATAGTGGATATGACAGCTTGAAAGTCCATGCACCAATGTCCTTATTGGATGATGGAAGATGATTATTAGTGACATGTTGAATCTATAGCTTTCATTTTGTTTTATGCTAGATAGTGTATTATGTATGGATGATCTAAACATCCAACAAGTTCTGTAAATAAACTTTGTAATATATATGTATGAAAAATCCAATAATTTTGAACTACTTTTCTTTTAAGAAAATATAATTTTGAACTATTAACTAATTGATAGCACGTATGTGAGGGTTGTAATTGACGTCATATACTAAAGACCCATGTAATATGGTATATTGGGGATGACCGTGACCCCAAGTTATAGAAGCAGTGGGACTATGTATTGGAGGCAGTTAACTTGTTGAGTGATCTACCATGAAGATGATATGTAATGTTTTTTTTTTTTTTTACTATATAATGTTTAAAGGGTTTTTGCTAGAAGCCACTCATGAAGGTGTCTTTTAGCAACCCACACCTCAAGATGTGATTTACATTTCTTAGTTATAACTTTGCTAAAAGACACCATAAAAATTAGTTGGTGTCTTTTAGCAAATGCTCATAGAATAACTTGTTAAAAGACACCTTCATAAAAGGTGTATTCTAGCAAAACCATGTTTAAAAACATCAAATGTATAATTTACGATGATATTTTCAACAATCAAACTGTGTCATTTTTACTTTTTACTTTGTTCAGCACATATATGCACCAATGATCACATTGATATATATTACTCAGTACCAAAGCTTGAACAATTTTCGGATTTAGAATTCAATCAAAAAAAAATTAGGTTTTGAAGTTTTTTTGAATAGGGGAAGAAGTTGTCATCAATTAATGGAAGAAATTTTGGGGATTTTGAACTCTAGGTGACAAATTATAAAATTAGGGTTCCAATTTTATAGATTTGGGGAAGAAAGAGATGTTCGGTAACGGTCATTTTTCTGCAAAAGTGAGTTCGAATTTTCTATAACTCAATCAATTTGGTCCTTGAAAATTTTGTCATTTTTGGCCGTTTTAGTCCCTGCTTGTGTGGCATCTGACAAGACAAGTCTTGTAATATGTTAACAGTACACGTCAGCTCTGTTAACAGACCAACTTAACGGAGGGACTAATTTGATTGACATTTGATAAGTTCATAGACGAAATAGACATTTCGATAATTTTAAAGATGAATTTAGCTGATCCTTAAAAATTCAAGGACGAATTTAGGTATTTACACTTATTTTCACGGAAGAACACTCACCATTTTAGTATGGAATACTATCAAATTATATGGGCTGCTGTGCCGGCTAAAGTATATTCGACTACTTTTACAAAGGCTGCTTTCGGTTGGTAAAGAAAGGGTGTTGGCCAAAAGAAGTATATGCCGTTGTATTGATCTTTTCTCGTTAAGAAAATCTACACCAAAAGAAGTATATGCCGTTGTATTGATCTTTTCTCGTTAAGAAAATCTACCAGAATTCCACAAGGTATAAAAAACGTAAATCAATATTTAAATTTTAGTTGAGATATGTGTCTATATTTAATATTAGTACTTAGACACGTGCAATATACATGAAAATTATTTATATAAATTATTAATATATGTAAAAATTGAATTGAAGTGTCATACAAAAATAAAAACGTTAATATATGTTTACTTCCTTATAATAAGAGCAAATTTTGGTTTATCCCTTATTAAAAAATTAGATTTCAACAATGTAATATAAATATTATTTAGTTTTGGACACTCAAGACATACGACTATGTATAAACGCTTATGTGACACACATACTGGATTTTTTTTTTTTTTTATCTATGTAACATTCCTGAAATGTTACACTCGATAATTCATGTGCACTAACACTAACAGTGTAAACATATTTTAGACTAACAGTTATTCAACAACCGTAATATTATTTTTTTAACATTCCTGAAATAAAAAACAACCGTAATATTAATGAAAACGTTTGATTCTTACCTTAACCACGTTTAAAATTTTACACATAATTAGTTGTGATGACTATTATTTTTTTACAACTCTTTATTAAATATTCAGGTCTTTACTTTTATGCGACCATACCATGTCAATCTTCATTCCGAGTCAACAAAACATAATTAGCAGCCAAAATCACAAATTAAAAAATATACATAATAATTTTAAAAATCATTTATAAATAAATAAATCTCTCTTCCCTTTTCTACAATGAAACTACCCAATTGAACCAAACGCAATGAAACTGAACACAAACCTCACGCAATTATGCACAATTTTATTACTTACGATATCCATGGTAACAATAGTATTTGCATCCAATGAATCCTTTTCTTTATCCCTACCTGGTTGTAAAAACACATGTGGAGATGTCAAAATTCCATTTCCATTTGGAATATCAGATTCATCAATACCAAATCAAGGTCCCTGTTACCTAGAGCCCAAATTTGAACTCATATGTGAAAATGACACAAAATTACTTTGGGGCAATGTACAAGTGGACAACATAAACATCCTCCAAGGAGAACTTCAAGTGTCATTTTTTGTCTCCAGTTATTGTGGTAGGGAAAATTCCAACGAACCCACTTTAGACACTGCTGTTTTCAGGATATCAAGCAGGGAAAACAAGTTCATAACGGTTGGTTGTGACAGTTACGGTTATCTCAACAGCATTTACAACGAAGAAACATATTCAACCGGTTGCTTAACAAGATGTTATGGTAATCGAAATCAAATTGAAAACGGAACATGTTCCGGTATTGGTTGTTGTCAAGTTGATATTCCACATATGATGAGGAATATAAGTGTACAAGTTTTTGATTTTCCTAATTCCACGGATTCTTTGGGGTGTAGTTTTTCATTTGTTGTTAAAGATGGATCCTATAATTTTACTATTTCTGATTTGGATAATTTTCCTTATAAGATGCTTCCATTGATTCTTGATTGGAGTGTGGGAAAAACTTGTAAGGAAGATGACTATGCTTGCAAGAAGAATAGTGATTGTGTTGATGTGGACATTGATTTTGGTTACCAATGTAAATGTAAGGAAGGTTATGAAGGAAACCCGTATCATCCAGATGGCTGCATAGGTAATTTAATTCGTCTTCTTCTCAATATTATTTAATTTATTTATTTTGTTTAAAATATATAATTGGTCTCAAGTATATGCTTTTGTTGACAACAATCAATTGGTTTAAACGGTAAGAGATTTATGCCTTTTAAGCAAGTGACCGGGGTTTGATCCCTAACTCTTACGTGTTCAGAAAATTTGGTTAGTAGGAGAGATTGCACTTTGTGTATCGACTAGGTTTCCAGAGGAGAGGAGAGCCCACGATATTTGTCTACCATAGTTTACTGCAATATATATAATTTTGTACTTCTCATTAACAAAAGATATAAGATGTAGGAAACTAACGTTTGCTAAGAAAACAAATAATTTCTTATATTCGCTAAACGGTTATTTTTTTATACACCAACGAATCAATATATTTTAGATTTTAAAACAATTTCATTTTTTCCCTTTTATATAGCTACTTCATTTTTTACATTAAAATTATTTATATACACCTGCAGACATCGACGAATGTAAGACATTGAATAACACATGCATAAGTGAAAAACATTGTCGAAACACAGATGGGCTTTATGAATGTTTTTGTCCTGATGGACAATCTGGAAATGGAACAAAGGCAGGAGGTTGTAATAGACGAGATGTTATTACCAAGATTGCCATTGGTAAGTCACTACTCATATCCCAAATTACTCACTACAAATTATTAGTATGTGTGGTATATATATTCTCACAAGTTTTAGTTAAGATTGAATAAGTTGCGAATACACATGTTCGGTAATCGACTCTAGAGCAATTTTTAGTTAAATTTATCTAACTTAAAGTCAAACTTCAGATTACTAAAAGCGTCGAAGGGTTAAGACCACAGAATTGTATGATTAAGGCATTCCTCATGTTAGCTATTGATATTAATTTATTAAACAAGTTAAGAATTTGCTACAACACATACTAAATGCAGGATCAAGTGCTGGACTAATTGTCCTATTTGTTGCTGTTTCTTCTCTATACTTGACATACCAAAAAAGGAAACTCATCAAACTAAAGCAAAAATTCTTTCAACAAAATGGAGGTTCAATTTTGCTACAACAACTCTCAACAAGAGAAGACACATCACAATCAGCTCAAATATTCACTGAAGAGGAACTTAAGAAAGCCACCAAAAACTACGATGAAAGTTTAATCATCGGCAAAGGAGGTTTTGGTACAGTTTTCAAAGGAATCTTGCCTGATAACAAAATTGTCGCAGTCAAAAAGTCCAAAATAATAGACGCAAATCAGATCGAGCAGTTCATTAATGAGGTAGTTGTTCTGTCCCAAATAAATCATAGGAATGTGGTCAAACTTCTAGGGTGTTGTTTGGAGACAGAAGTTCCTTCGTTGGTGTATGAATTTGTTAGCAACGGAACACTTTTCGATTTCATACAAAATTGTAAAGATAAAACAAGTAATCCAACATGGAAAACACGTTTAAGGATAGCAGCAGAGACAGCTGGAGCTTTATCGTATCTACATTCAGCTGCATCAATTCCAATTATCCATAGAGATGTTAAGAGTACCAACATTCTATTGGATGACAATTACACTGCAAAAGTTTCCGACTTCGGAGCTTCAAGATTGGTTCCACTTGATCAAACCGAGATAGCAACAATGGTGCAAGGAACACTTGGATACTTAGATCCAGAGTATATGCAAACACATCAATTAACTGAGAAAAGTGATGTTTATAGTTTTGGTGTAGTTCTTGCAGAGCTTCTAACCGGGGACAAACCTCTTTCTTTTAATAGGCCAGAAGAAGCCATTAGTCTTGCTATGCACTTTTTGTCTTGTTTAAAACAAGATAAACTTTTTGAAGCTATTCAAGTTGGAATTTTGAATGATGATAACAAGAAAGAGGTTAAGGAGGTTGCTATTCTTGCTGCAAGGTGTTTAAGACTTAGAGGTGATGAAAGACCTAGTATGAGGGAAGTAGCTATGGAGTTGGATGGCATAAGGTTAATGGAGAAGCATCCTTGGAATGATACAGAGCAAAATTTTGAGGAGAGTCAACTTTTACTTCATGAGGCATCTTGTAGCATTTACAATGAAACTGGTGATAGCTATAACCTTGGATATAGTGGGTATGATAGCTTGAAAGATCAACCATTGATTCCCTTGGATGATGGAAGGTGATTGTGATATATATACCTTTTATTTTTGTTCAATTGATTTTGAAAGGGTTGGTAAAAAGACTTTCTATTGTGTATGATTGACCCAATAAATTTTTTACTTTTGATTTTATTTATTGATAAAGTCATTACATGTATGTAATTTTCACTATAGGATCAATAAACATTCAATGTTAATAGTTTTTTTAATCATGTTATTAGTGAGAAGTATCCAGTAATTTCATCGTTAACAATTTTCTATCGTAAACTTAGTCATCTTTAGTAGAGTTTTCTTTTTCTCATCCATGATTTGTTCATAAAGTTTGAATAACAAACCTTACTAAAAGAATACTAAAAGAAAATTTTATGTCGTAAACTTAGTTAGTCATCTTAATGGTATGGTAATAATGATATCAGTTGGATATATAAATAAAAGAAAATAGGTGTTACACGTGCTCACTTTTCTTCATTTCATAACACAAAGTCATAACTATGGCGGCGGAAAATTCATCATCCATAATAGAAATAAAAACCAAGTATCAACATCCATAAATACGTCATAAACTTAAAATACTTCAAGTGTCACAATGTAAAATTGAATAACCAATCCGACCCTAGTGTTACATATCAGAGCTCGTTTCGACTAACGCAACATTCCTTAGACTCCGTCATGACTTAACAGTAGTATTCGTGCCAACATTCAACAAGGGTTCAACCTACTTCTTGTGTCGAAAGTCTTTCTGACCAAGGCTGTTCAGGAAGTGTGTCCCATTGAGAGCGACAAGTGGATGAAAAGCTTCTGTTTGAGGGGAAACTTACCCATAAAGAATGGATGGTTTCACACTTGGGGTGGAGGTCGTTGGTATATCGAATGTGAGTAATATGTCACACATCAGATGCAAAAGTGAATGTTTACCGATCTATAAGTGAGGAGACCCATAAACCTGATACGTTGAATTGTTTAAAGCCTGATATATTGATATCCCAGACCTCCTCATGAACCAACACAAGCTGCCACTACTGAACATGATACAAAGTGGGGTTGAGTTTGTATCTGAGTGATACAATGGTGTGAGTAGGAGGATAACTCTCTTGATGGAAAAATACATTTAAATCCTATACTAATGCAAGAGTACTTCAAAAAACCAATACTGGTGTTGCATTTCTATTTGCTTTGGCTAATAACTAACTTCTGGAAAGAAAAAAAAACTTGTTGACCAACTCTAATGGATGGTGTTTCAATCTAAGATAAGGAAGACATTTAAAGAGTACTAAAAAAATTTATATTTATTTCCTTCAAAAAGAAGTATTTTGCAATCACCTTGTCTCCATGACCGACAGCCCAAAACAGTTCAAACGGGCTACAACGCCGACCTGAAAAATCACAACGGGCTGAATACAGGAAAAAGTCACAGAACGAGCAAGAACTCTTCAAAATCCGCAGCTAAAAGATAAGTTACAATACTCTTGTCATATCTAGTCAATACTTAAATATTTCAGCTAGTCCTTGTACATGGCTAGATTTTTCTTTTGTTGGAGCTGATCATAATTCCCTAATGAATAAGAGATATAAAATTAAGGGGATTAGTCATTTAGTCCGTGAATAAGAAAGGACTCGTCACTTTAGTCCCTGAATACATATAAATTGAATAATAGTCCTTGAATGTAGATTCTGTTAGTCAATTTAGTCCCTGAATGCAGACTCCGTTAGTCAATTTAGTCCCTGAATGTAGACTATGTTAGTCACTTTAGTCCCTGAAATTGACCAAAAAAGTCTACATTCAGGGACTGTTTTGCAAATTATCTGCATTCAGGGACTAAAGTGACTACTCCTTTTCCACTCAGGGACTAAAGTGACTAATTCCTCTAAAATTAATTAGGCTTAATTACACTTTGGGTCCCCTAAGTTTCCCAAAGTTGTGATTTTGGCCCCTAAAAAACAACACTTTTCAGGCCCTCTAAGTTTACTTTCTCTTGCAATTTTGGCCCCATAACCCAATTTTGACTCAGTTAACGCTGACGCGGAATTCACGTGTGTAATGTTTTAATTATTTTTGTATTTTTTCATATTTTTTTATTTTGTAATTAAAAAATGAAAAATAAAAATTGTAATTAAAAAAAAATTGTAATTTTTAATTTTTGTAATAAGAAAACAAAAAATTATTTTTGTAATTAAAAAAAACATATTTTTGTAATTAAACAAAACAATTTTTTTTAAATTAAAAAAACAAAAAAAAAAAATTTAAAATAAAAATAAAATAAAAATATTTACACACGTGGCGCTCACGTGTCCGTTGACTGAGTCAAAATTGACATGGGTCCAAAATTGCAACAAAAAGTAAACTTAGGGGGCCTGAAAAGAGTTGTTTTTTTAAGAACAAAATCACAACTTTGAGAAACTTAGAGAGGCAAAAAGTGTAATTAAGTCAATTAATTATGAGCAAATCCCACAGTGCACCTGAGTACAACAATGAGATTTTGCAGAGCCAAAAATAATCCCAAAAGGATGGATTATGGTGCACAAAGCTCGACAACTGCTTCGACAATGGCAGTCTGACATCCTCGTCGGTATAGAAACAACAATATCATAAACAATGTTAGAAGGCTTCATCATTCTTTGTAGCATCAAAGAACAAAAAATTGGTTCAACGCCACAATCTAGCTCAACCTCGACTTGAGGATACCAAAAACCTATTTCATGTTGTAACTTTGACAAGTATTTTGCTGCACCTGCCAAATGATACTCACCGACATCATCTTCGGAACAGGTTCTTCGTATTTAAATTCTAAGCATATTAATCCAACATATTGCTTTTGATTGAAGGACTTTACAGCTTGAACAAATAAAGCTATAAAGTATTGCCATATAAAGATAGCTGCTATGTTATATTTTTTTGTGACACAAAAGAATCCATAGAATTATTACCTATTGATTATCCCATGAGATTACTACCTCCGGCAGGAAACTAACTAGGAAGCTCTTGTACTACAAGAGCTAAGAATTATAACTCAATCATATAGACAAATCTATCAACTAGCTCTTGAATTATTCTACATACAATTCTCTATATGCTCCATGTCGTATCCCTAGATTATGGATGGTCCCTGTCTAAGTGAATACAATCCTTTCATGGTTTTTACAGCTGAGAAAAAACAATCATAAACCTATCCGAGGTAATGTATTCAAGCAATACAAAATTATGTTCTCTTAACATTTTATTTTGTGCAGAAAATGCCACTGCCATGTCTGTAATCTCACGAGGAGTCGCTCAAAGAAATTTTGAAATCCAGATGCACACACAACTCTATGTCAGTGTGCAACTGAAATTGGTCATTCCCAGTTTTCCACTAGATAGAGTTTGAAGCTGCAGGCTGTTTCGCAAAAAAATCAAGAGCTGATAAGTGTGACGACTCACAAACATTCGTCACCAGATTCCTCTTCAAATCTTGAAAAGAATCTAGTTCTAAGTCAACCAACGTCCATGCGTCACTGAATTCATCCTTGGTTCAGGTTCTTAATATTGCTCAAATAATTCTAGACATGATATCTCAATATAGTGCTTAATATTCTAGGATAGGTTAAATTTGTTTGCGCGAAATTGTTACTTACCCTGAGGCAGGGTGAGGAGGGTGACCTCCAAAAAATAAGTTCAAAATTTGGGCCCAAAAATACAAAATTAAAGGCCCATTAAGTAAAATAAATATGAATTCTGCTCTTTACCCAACAGTTTTTGCTCATTCCAAACTAAAATGACCAAAATGTCCATGTGTGAGTTAACTCACGCTAGTGTAAAATTTGCGTGAGTTAAAACACGTACCGTGAGTTAACTCACACTAGTGTTAATTTAAATATATTGCAACGTGAGTTAACTCACGTTTATTCATATGCAATTTTTTCTATTCTTTTTCGAATTTATTTATTACGTAATTTTAATATGCAAATTCACGTTGGGTTTAATTAGTGTTCGAAAACATTATATTATTTAGATGACAAAATCATAAAATATATGTTAATATAAATAAAAAGAAAGGAAGAAAAGAACATAAATAATACATATAAAATGTTTAGAGGTTTCTAAGAAGATGAATGTTTGTGATTTGGAGAAGAAGAATAATTTTGTAAGAAGGGTGGAAAAGGAGTGAGTAAGAGAAGGATGAAGAGAAGAAGAATGAGGCAGTAAGAGAAGAGAACGATCGAGAGAGAGAGGAGAGAAAAGAAGATGATTTATTTTTTTTGGTTTAAGTTATTTAAATTAAGTGTTCTTTTATTAAAAGAAATTTAAATGGAACAAACAAAATTGAAAAAGAATTTTGTTAAAAAAATTGAGATTTTTTAATTTATCATTAGGGGTATTTTAGGTATTTCACATCTTTAGTATTTTTTTTAAATTAATATTTATGCTAGGTGGAAATTAAAAAACAATCAAAAAATAAATAAAATACCATTCAGCACGCCACGTCATCAAATTTATCCAGTCACATGTTGCCTGTTGGTTGTAGGGGGGTAAACCAAATAATCTTTATTTTACAGGGGGAATCTCCAAGTTCTTTTTCACAGGGGGTAAACCAAAAGACCCCAAATGGCAGGGAGGTAAAAGCCTATTAACCTTTTTATTTTTTTGAGCAAACCTTTTTATTAATAATTCATACATTTACATAAATTGATACATTTTATTCGAAATTACTAAATCTGCTTATTTGAGGTAAAAAGAGGTCAACCTAGAGAGTAACAGAAGATCAAGGTTGGGGAAGAAAGAGACCAACCTTCTTGGGGTAAAAAGACATCAACCCTTGAGGTAAATCTAAATCTGATTCTTTTTATACCCCAAGAAAGAGTCTTTTTACCCACGGAAAAAAGTTTTTGGGGTAAAAAGAAGCAGATTTACTTTTACCCCAAGGGTTGACCTATGTGTGCCCCAAGTTGGTTGGCCTATTTTTACCCCTCCCTTGACCTTTTTTTACCCCTCGATTGGCCTCTTTTTACCTACAAAAGCTAAAAAAGAAAAAAACTATAAAGGTGAGAGAGTGAGGAGGAGGACAGAATGTGAGGAAATGGTGAAGGTTTGAGGGGTATTTATAGGGGGAATGGTAACATAGGTTTTATATGCACTAAACGTGTAAAAAATCAATAAAATCAAGGTTGAATAACTTACCACCGTCCAAAAAAAACTTGTTATTGGTGCATGAACAACCGGCCAACTAGCGTGAGTTAACTCACGCAGGGTTTAACACTAGCGTGAGTTATCTCACGTTGCATGCATGGGGCAGCGTGAGTTAACTCACGCTACATGGTGTGAAGTTTTTTTTTTTTTTTTTAAGTTTTTTCATGCTTTATATTTGCATTTATTTTATGATTGCATATTGAATAAATAAATTCGAATTAAAATTGTGTAAAAAGAAAATAAAAAAATTCGAATAAAGACTAATTAAACTCGGCCTGAATTCGAATAAAGTAACATATTAAATAAATTTGAATTCACTATAAGGGCACTAAAGGCCTTGAAAACTACAAACCCCAATCAAAGAAAAGGGGAAAATGGTATGCTGACCATAGACCGAAATTCTCTATTAACAAGAGTTTTATTCATTTCACAAACTCTTCTTCTTTGATCACAACCTACTGTCCCAAAGATGGTCCAAACAAAACATATGAGCCTAATTCTAACGCACTAGTGGAAAAATGGGTCGATTCGACCCAGCAAGTCTTACAACCTAGAAAAGACAAGATGGTGAAAGGAAGCACCAGTGCTGCTGGCCCAAACAATCCAACCAAGTCTAAGAAGTTTTCTTACAATAATAATTACAAAGGGAAAAATCTCATGACTAGGACTCAGCGGAGGAGGTACCAGAGGTACAAGAAGGCTTCTGCCAAAGTCTTTGCTGATGTAGATGTTGATCCTAAAGGGAAACAAAAAGCAGTCAAACTGGCCAAAAAGCCAGTAAAAGAAAGACTTTTCCCTCCATTTCTTCCATTGATGGAAAAATTCGTCGAAGACGAAGAAATGGACTCTGATTTCATGGATTCAGAGCCAAATTTCGATGTCCTTTCCAATGTAGTTTTGATCCTCCTAGCTGAATACGACATTGTATATGAAGTTGATGATATTGAAGAGGATTTCGATCCTGAAAATATGGCCAACCATAGGCCAATGTGCTACTATGTGACAAATTATGGTTGTGTTAAAGAGCAGCAAGCCATGTTTGAGAAGCCAAATGGCTCACTACAAGAAAAACTGCATTTTGCGACTTTTAAAAACGCTGATTGCGACTGTTAGAAGGGTCGCTAATGTACATTTGCGACTGTTCCCCAACAGTCGCGGATGTTGGGGTCGCAACTATCATTTGCGACCCTTCGCAGAACAACCACACCAACAGCCGCAAAAGGTGCTGCGACAGTTCCCAACAGTCGCAAATGTACATCTTTCACATGGTTTTCAAGGGAGTTGCGACAGCTCCTAACTGTTGCAAAAGTCAAATTTAAAATTTTGAATTTAATATTCTACGACTGTTTGAACAGTCGCAAATGTTTTTATATTTTTTTTTTAATATGTTGTGATTGTTTGATATGGCCTGATTTCATTTTTTTTTTTTGATCTATAGAATTTGAAGACAATCTCAAATAAATATATTACTAAAGACTTGAAATGCAAAAAAATACATAATTCAAGAGTAAGAAGTTTGATCCATACATCAACTTAACTAAAACAAAGGATATAGCACCAAGTTTAAACATTCAAAAAACCGAAACACTAGTGACTGAACATTCAAAACAACTGTAGGAAAATTAGAAGTCCATAAAATATCTAAATATTCCCTAGTGATGTTGCTTCAATGATCCTCGAGGCGGTAGCTAGACTCCGATGAATGTCTACCATCTCTTGTTTCTAAATTTGT
>Ga0315914_1001671_pt1 | contig 33600 bp, 12 predicted proteins | sample MpolenodulesMG_FD_203920 | JGI IMG/M metagenome (GOLD analysis project Ga0315914, IMG submission 203920) | Medicago polymorpha root nodule microbial communities from Los Angeles, California, United States - elongated nodules | ecosystem: Host-associated > Plants > Roots > Nodule | place: USA...
CTTCAGGAGCTCTTCTTCAGACTCGTTTCTTCAGACGCAGTTCTTCAGACTCATTCTTCCAGATGCTTTAAGCTTCAAATAAATTCCTTTGCTCTTGAACTTGTTCAATCAGAATCTCTAAGAATACTACTTTAATTATGGATCCTGCACACTTGAACAAATTGTTTAGCATATCCAATTGATTATTTTTAATACTTTGTTATTGTCAAAACTCAATAGGTGACTTGTGAAACACCCTTGTTCCAACATAAACATTTATACACATCAAAAGGGACCCAAAACCAAATAAAACTTGAACCAAAACATCATTTCAACAAAAATCACCATTTGACCCATTTTTCATGAAATGTTCTCAAGAACAACACAAGTTCACTTCAAGATCTATGGTTAAGATTACCCAAGGTTTCGATCATCAACAACAACATCTCATAACAACAACAACAACAATCAGAAGTGAATTCATCAACAACAACATTATACTTCACCAATTTTGAGCAAAAACACAAGTATACATATATACATAACTTGAGCATGTAAATTCATCATCAACAACTTAATTAACATCAAATTCACATATCCAAACATTGCATCAAAACATAAGCACGAATTTCATCAATTAAAATCATAATAATCACTTTATACAAATAAGCACTTATGGAGTAGAAAAGAAATTGTACAAAGAGATTATGAATGAAAACTAGCCCCCTTACCTCAAATCTTCACAATTCTAAACTAAGGCTTCACTTTAGCTACAATCCCTTGATTCTCTACCCTTTTCTTGCACTCTTTGTTTTTCTCTCTTCAAAACCCTTTTCTTCTCTTCTAGCACCTTCTCTCTCTACCTCTCTCAAAACTTATGAAATGATTATGTAACCCTATTTTCTTTAATGACTAATGCTTATATAGTCTCTACACAATTGGGTTTAACCCTCTTAATGTCTTAATGGGCTCACAACACTTATAAACTAACTCCCAAAGTTTCTATCCACTAACTATTAAAAGTTATCGAATAATTACCGATTCAAAACTAATTACCACTACCGAATAGTAACTTAGTAAAAATAATGGTTCTCACTTGAGACACTAAAAATAACCCTCACCATGAAATTACTAATTTACCCTTGCTCACAAAATGACCAAAATACCCCCTGAGTCTAAAATGACTATAATACCCTTCTAACATAGAAATCCACTAATCCTAACCCAAAATACACACATAGGCAATTAATCACATATAAGCACATATAAACACGCGTAATTAAATGATAAAATAAATCTAGCGAAAAATGGGCTGTTACACGTGCCTGTGTTTCTGACTTGTATTCTGGCTTGGAAGCTTGCAGGCACGGCCATGCCATTGCTGGGTACGGCCATGCCTGATAAAATTGTCCAGAATCTTCATATTTTAGGCACGAATCGGCTCCAAATCACCTTTCTTTTGCTCCAAGACGCAATCTTTGAATTATTTGTTCCTAAAATAAAATAACTTGCAATTGAAGTAAAATAGCTCTAAAAAGAAAATAAAAACATATTAAATCTAAATAAAATAAATTCAAATATTATATAAAAAAACGCTAATTATCGACTCATTATTGACTTTTCATTAACCTATATCAATTTTTGTGTGCATAGAGTAGAACTTAACCAATTTATTTGAGGGGAGAAAACAGTTAATTACTAATGTACTGTATTTACTTGTTTTTGTGATAAAGGTAATAAATTTGCAATTAAGTATATACGTAGATTTTTTTTTTGGTAGAAGTCTATACATAGATTAACATATATATTGATCAATGTTCATCAAAAGTAATATGATGATGTGGTGTTGAAACTTATGTTTTTTTTTTAAATTTTTTTTTTAATCATGATTAACGTTCTGTATCTTGTTGGTTTTGAGAGGACAAGGTCCTGTATTTGAAACTTGAGTGATGCATTTTATTCTTTAATAAAGCGCAAATAAAAATATGCAAAAAACGATCAGATGTTATATTTGATCCTGTGACCTTATAATCATGTAGAACATTTAATATTACCATTTTACCTAACAAATGAGATAGTTTTGGCAAGCTTTCTTTTGTTTTTTTCACAAAGTTTTGGCAAGCATTTAAAAGAGATGCATTTTGATTTTTTTTACAAACATATGTACACTCCTTGAGAAATTATTTTGATAATTTTTTTTTGTTGATAAATAAATCATTGTTGCGGTTGTTGTGCTGTGTGTGAATAATAGACTACAATTTAATGATTATATGAACATTTCACCAATAAGAAATAAATTGACAACGCTGGTCTCTATGGTAACGTGTACTAGTACTAGATTTTTTTTATTTTTTTCAAAGAATATGTAAATTATAATTTAATAATTACACTATATGACATTCATATTTTCTTTTTATCATAGTTCGGTGATCGGAACTCGCACGGTTTAAATATGAAAAGTGAGAAGTTTGGATTCAAACTCTAACCTTCGTATAATATCATCATTGTAGCTATCAAGTGAGTTATAGTTACAAAACCATCAAATTGATATCTTATTGGTAACGATCTTTGAATGGTCCAAAGGAAAACGAAAAGATAAAGTACATTATATTATATTGAAATGAAAAGGACATTATGCTAGGGATAAGGAGGTGCAGCAAGAGGCCGCCGACGAAATGAAAAATATGGATATGATGGGATGGAAGAGCTGGAAGACTTGTTTGCATGTGGTAGTGGGGCTTTTTTCAATTGAATGAGACTTATATATACCGGTAAAATTTTATTAAGGGTTAGGTTGTCCAACTCTCCCAAATTAATTTCATGCAAAAGTATCAAAGATATAAAATGAGATTAACATGTTATATATCTGTCCAAGGGAAGTCCTTATGTTTCCAGATCCGGGTTTTAATATCTTTGTTGTGTAGTTATATGCATCTAATGCACGATATATAATTAAGAAGTACAGTAAGCTACTCCCAAGTAACTAAGGTGTCGTAAATTAAATGTGTTCCATGTGCTTATATCCACACAAAAAAACCAAAGTATAGTAGAAACTAATCTCACGATGCATGTAACTAACATCCATTTAATTTTAGGATTTTTTTATCATTCGCAAATTTGCACATGTTAGGAAGTTTAAAATAGAAATTTTGTATTGAAACTTATACATATTAGTTGTTTTTAATGTTAAATATAAAACTTTTGAATAAATAATTGTTGTTTTTCAAAAATAATTTACTACTATTAGTTGTTTTAACATGTGTAATGTTGCACATGTTAGACAAACCCTTAATTTTAATCTAAATGAAGACATATTTTTTCCAACAATCATGCTAACGAGTTCTTTAATGGCACTGATTAAAGATTTAAAATTACAGATTTTTTTTTAAAGTTTTAACGTGTTGAATATACTATACTATTGTTAAGAAAAAAATTTCCCTTTTAGATTTCTAGACATTTCCCTTCTTCTAATATAGTAGTTGGAGATTGAACGGTACTAATTAATAATCACTTAAATAAATACTATAGTACTAGACTACTAGTATCCTTTTGTCTGATTGTGTCAATCATATTGTTAATCCACAATGAATTAAGTTTAAGGACAGTATATAATGCGTACTACTACATGTATTTTTCAGGTTGTTTTGCAAAAACTAAGAAATAGTTTTGAGTAATGAACAAATTTTAAATATGTGCTTGCATTTTATAGGTCCATTCGAGGGTTGAGTAACTCAACTATTTTGAACTAAGATAAAATGTTAAAGACCCTGAGTTCAAATCGAAATGAATGATTAAACATTTGATTTTTAAAATACCAATAGTTAAGAAAATAATAATATCAACGTCAATAATTTTGGACTGAAGAAGATATATATGTTTCGTATGAAGGGAATTACTACTTTGTTTGTTTATAGCTATGTGTACAATTGGGAATCATTAGTGATATTGTACTAATTAATTATCTCTATTATTGGGTGGCTTTTCAACAAAGAATTTTCTATTAGTGGCCATCGTTCACCAACAATTATTATAATCTTGGTGGTCCTTGACCTTGTTTCACTCATATTTTTTGGGTGGTCCTTCTCGTTATCAATTATGACACGAATATAATTATAAATTATCATTGAATTCCTTATTTTAAAGTAATTAAATGAACTCGTTCAGATAATTATGATAAAACAATTAGACCAAAAGATGAGTTATCTGCAACAATGTTTGTAAATTAGGAGTAAATGATTATTATTATTATTGTGATTTAATAAGATGATTGAGTTTTTTTGTCGAGAAAAATAAAATAATTGAGTTGAATAATTTTTTCTGAACAGTAACTTAGTTGAATCATAATTAATATGATTTGTTTCTGGCTTGCTTGTCAATATTTGTAAATACAATTATCAACATATCACATGGTTCCTTTGTAAATGGGTGATTAATATCGTCTTCTCACTTAGTACGTGTGACTCACGTCCTTCTCTTATTTTCTATTTAAAAATCGCATACAGTTGAGTAGCATATGCTGCTAGTAGGTCCAAAGTATATTCTACATTATCACAATTTTGACATGCTTCCTTCTCCTTGATTAACACTATTTTTTTTGTATCTTTTTAGTTTTTATGAGAAAACTTACAGAACAAGACAAAAGAAATAGGCAGGATCTCTCAACTATTTCCTTTGAGAAATTGAGACTACCTTGACCAGCCATATATGGAGCCAGCCATATATTCAAATGAAAACAAAAAAATTGAAACATTCTTGGTTATAATTTTTTCTTGCAAATTGTAATCAACATTCTCAAAATGCACGGTGATCATAAACTTTGGATATCAAATTTGGCGATTCATTGAATGAAATGTGAAGAATACCATTTTGAGCTATATATACAAGTTGACACGATAGCTTGTCCTAACCAAGTCAGGGATAGCTAAGCAAAAACTATTAACAAGTAAAAGAAATGGTATCAACTAATTAAGAAACACTACGTAGAGACGGATTGCTCTGAATATTTTGAATTCGATTTACGGATGAAACATTTCTTATTATACTTTAGTTACCTTTTAGGGTCTTCTTCTCTGACAATTCTAAAGCTTCGTTGTAATTTTGACAATTTTCATTTAAAATGTATTGAAAAAATTTCAATACCACTTATAGTTACAAACATCTCCGTTGTAGTTAAATATATGAGCAATGGTTAAAATATAACTTTTACTTACACACAAATAGACATTTACATTGCCTTGTATTTTAGACTTTTACCTACGGAAAAAAGACATTTAGTGACAGATTTTGTCTGTAGGTATAAGCTTTTTTTAAAATTGCGAGGCCCCTCTAAGTTTGAGGCCCTGCACAGAAGGCCTTGTTGCATTTGCGCATGACTGACCCTATTACCTTCTGATCGAACTCTAAATTACTAGGTCCCCTTATCTAGAAACCAAATGGTTCGCACTAAAAAAAAAACTAACTAAACAAGGCAATGTAGACCTAGGAAACAATTAGCCAGTAAGGAAAGAAAGTTAAGTATATCTTCAAATTCTTATATCCCTCGAGGGAGGGTGGTATATGTTCACCAAGCTTGGAAATATAGTCATGAAAAATGACAGGGACATAAAGGTTTTGCGAAAACATTGACCACTTATTTTTAAGAGGAAGCGAGAAACAAACACACGAGGCCATCTTGAGCCTTCTGATCTCACACAAGACGACATTCACTGTGTCAAGGTGCTCGTTTCGCTCATGGAAGATGCAAAAATGTACCATGCACTCAGTGTCATAGGTTGCTGACCCAAATCTTGAAGAAGAAAGAAAATCCATTGAAGTTCTCTAGTTGTGGATACTAAAGCTCTATACTTTGCCTCAGCAGAAGAGCAAGACATTGTTTGATGTTTCTTGACCTCCACGAAACTAACACTCAATAAAGAAAACAATGGCTTGAAGTTGAACGTCCAATGTCAATACATCCAACTAAATATGCATCACTAAAACCAAGTAGGTACAATTTCAGAAGAGCAAGGAAAGAAAAGCCAAATCCTTAAACAAACATGGGCATGCATGAATTAGCTTAGTTTTTGTCGCTCACGAGTTATGCTCGGCCTAGTCATTGTAAGATACTAGATAAATTACAGGTTTTGCCAAAGTTATGGTGCGCCACTAAGGCTTTGTTTGCGAGTTTGGAGGGGAATGAAGGGGAAGGCTTGGGAAAAAAGGAATGAGCAAGTGGAAGAAATAGAGGAAAACGGGAGGGAGGGGCTTTGGGAAGTTAACTTTTCTTCATAATACTAAATCCTCCTCATTTGGGAGAACTAAAAAATTGTATTGGAGGAAGGTTTTGGGGGATTTTGGAGGGTTTATATGAAATCTTCAAATTTAATCTATGTTGTTATATTATTTTTAAAATAAAAAAATATGTAATCATATACATTAATTTATCATTCTCTAAAAAACTACTCTTTTAAAATTTTTGAAAGATTTCTCCATTCTCCCTCATATTTTCCACCCCTCAAACTCTTCCCTTCCCTTCCCCTCCAAACTCGCAAACAAAGTCTAAGATTATGCAGAAGCTACACATTATAGCTTTTGTAAAATTACGGTGATTTATCTTGACAAATTTGACGTGATATCAAACATACAGTAAGTTAAACAATCTTATCATTTTAAAGACTAAAATAATTTTTACTCAATTTAAATTTTCTAAATATATTACAGGTTTTTTAACTATTACTCTTTCCATACCAAAATAATTGATCTAGTTGATTGTCATACGTGTTAATACATAATTTTGACCTTTAATATTTTTAATTATTTATGATTTTGTTGTGGATTAATTTATTTGTCGTGGTCTCTTCCTCGAGGTTTTCTGGTACATCAAGGTTTTTTTTATGTATGCGTGTCCAGGGTTGCTTTAAATGCGGCTATTTAACTGCAATTTTCCACAATACCAAGGATGCAACATGACAAGGATTATTAGCAAAAATTATATATATATTTTTTAATATTTTAAAAAATAACAATCAAGACAAATTCAACAAGATTATATATGTTACTATTTTTCTTTATAAAAAAAGATGGTCAAATTATATTACTATATGGTCAAAATAATAAAACAAAGTCAATTATTTTAAAACGGCGAGGGTATTATATAAAGGGTTAAATATGTTTTTGGTCCCTATAAATATGTTAATTTTTTTTAGTTCCTCTAAAAAAATTCTTCAACTTTTAGTCCCCAAACGTTTTCCATCTTTACTTTTGGTCATTCTTTTAAAATAAACTCATATGTAAAATTCATATTTTTTAATAATATTTTGCAGAAAAAATTGTAATATTATTAGAATCTTTCCTACAAAAATTTGAATTTTTTAACAAAACATGAATTAAATATTAATTTTAATATTTTTTACGGTTAAAAATCTATATTTAATTTATGTTTTGTTAAAAAATTCTTTTTTTTAAAAAAGATTTTTACAATGTTCTACACATTTCTGCATAATTTCATTAAAAAAAATACAAAAATTAACTTAAAAATAAGAACCAAAAGTAGTTATTGAAAATTTTATAGAGACTAAAAGTTGAAAGAAATTTTTAGAGAGATTAAAATGAAAAGTTGATATATTTACATAGATTATAGACATATTTAACCTTTATATAAACGATGAAACAAAGTTGATAATAAAAAACTGTTACTCCTCGGTACTCATGCTTTAGTCATATGAATTATGAAATACTCCCTCCGTCCCATAATAACTGAATCATTTGTAAAAAAATATTGTCTCAAGAATCTTGACCCATTTCACTTTTCAATACAACATTAATTACTTTTTGTCAATTATAACTCTAATTAATACTACTTTCAACACTCTCAATTCAATATATTCTACTTTACATTTATGATAAAGAAGAATGCACTGATACTTGACAAAAACAATCAAAAATACTACCTCTGTTCCTTTTTAATTATCACTTTTTGACATTTTACACAAATCAAGACAATCAATAAATGTTACTACTTTTGATACAATTGTTTTTACTTTTACTATAATGACTTTATTAATTTAATATTTCATTTCATATGTTTCTCTTTGTAATAAATATCTAAGGGTAATATTAGTAAAACAACATTTAATGTTGCATTGAACTTTGAAAGTGACAGTTAAATTGAAACAAAATTTTTCTTTAAAAGTGATAATTAAAAAGGAACAGATGGAGTAATTTTCTCTCAGTTTCATTTGTACATTTTTCTTAATCCATATGAAATGACCCGTTGGCTTAATTAAACTGGGAGAGAGGGAGTAAAATACCGGTTAGTAGCATCTAAAAATCCCCCTGGCTAGCTAGTACTAGTACTGGTTACAAACCAATAGTACTACTTCCTTTCTATAAGCTCTAGGAGGCTAGGAGCTAGCTTTTCAATTCAGCGTAACTGTCATGCCACTGCTTTCGCCTTTCGCAATATTAACTAACTGTCGTGCGCCAACATACTTTGTACTATTTCTTTGCACAATCTTTGATGGCCACTGCCTCAAATAAATACTGGTATTCGAACATATTTGCATAAAATTAACAAAATTAAATAGAAAGTATTTAGTCATACTAACTGATATATATTTGAAATTTATTTTCTTTTAAATTTTTTCTTAGTTTTGTGTGTGCCTAAATATTTTTAGCCAGTGGTCCCGAGTTAAGGATGCTAAAGAAGAAATTCTAAATCAAAAAAGATACATTTTAAGTTTTTAATGCATTGATTACACAATTATCAATGCAAATATTACTATATTTGATTCCTTAACCAATGTTCCGGGGACGAGACACTGGTTAACATGACTCATATTTTTATTTGGGTGTGTATCCAACCAAGTGTGTCTCTACCTCCAATGGAAAGTCATTTACTTTACGAGGACTTCGATCTATTAAATACATTTATTTTAGGAAGAAAAAAGTGGATACCCATTGGGGTTATCAGAGTCATATATGAACTTCATCTTTTCAGCAACTAATGGGTCTCATAATTAAAATAGAAAATAGGGTTAAATAAGTTTTTCGTTCCTATAAATATAACGAATTTTGATTTTAGTCCCTATAAAATTAAACTGAATGTTTTCATTCTCATAAATAAAATTATTTTGTTTTTCGTCCTTAAAAGATATAACTTTGACGTGTTTTTGACATTTTTTGAACAAAATATGAATATATAAATGTCGAATATAATAAACGGACATAACATGGATACAATATGAACATAAAAGAGTTATAATTTTGCCATTTATATGAACATAAAATGGCCATTAAAGACGAAAAACAAAATAAAAAAATTTGTGAGGATGAAAACATTCAGTTTAATTTTTTACGGACTAAAATCAAAATTCACTATATTTATAAGGACGAAAAACTTATTTAACCCTAAAAAATAAAGTCTATAAAAATTGATTCCACCATCTCAACTTGATGACATTAATTCTCTTTTCAATTTCTTTTTTATTTTTTAAATGCACATGTTAAAATACATATTAGTGAACTTATTTTAAAACTTTTTTTTAGTTTAGACATTGAGTTCTTAATAAATACTTTTATTCTTTTATGAATTATAAATAAATGGCATGTACTAATTAGATCAATTTAAAGACCCTTGTTAATTTCCTACTATTGTGAATGTGCTAACTACTCAAAAATTCGAGTTCTTGACGGCAAGGCAGCCAACAAGAGCCATAAAATGAGTAGGCCAAAATTATTTATTTATTGTTTGTTTGTTTAAGGCTAGGCCTTGGAGTTGGCACCTACATAAAAAGAAAAGAAAAAACAATTGGTCTACACGAGTACTCTCTTTTGTTGGTGCATTTGTGGTTTAATGCAGTTGAATATGTTGCGATAAAATAGTCCAAATACAAAAAATAGTTAGTTGAATTCCAGCTACTCTCTTTTGTCTCCACATACTTTTTCTCCTCTTTCCTTTCCGTGACTGAGGCAGGGCATGACTTCATATGCTGAATAGTCATTTGTTTGCAACCCGGCCAAACAGCAATAGATTGGGATTATAATTCAATCCTTGAGTAAATGAATGAATCGTAATAATTTATTTGTGTCACCAGGGTAGTTCGGATGACACTTGTATTATGAATCATCTCATTTATATGTTATTTAACATTCATACTTTTAAGCATAAATTTTTTAAAACTCACGCGTGCTACATAACAAATTGTCGATCAAGTGTGAGTCCATATAGATTTACTATGCATTCTTTCAAATGAAAACTTTTTCATCTACATATACTTATATTTGCATCGTCGATTGTCGTTGTCGCTTCATTCAATGGGACACGCCGCCTGACCACAAAGAGTTTTGATACAACAAGTATGTCCCTTAGTTAAACCATCGATTTTGATACCACTCTTGTATCACGATGAGAACCCAAAGATCATTCGTATTAGGCTAAGAGTAACCACACAAATGAGTCAGACACTACATTTTTACCCAAAACATTAAAGTATTAAGGCTATGGATCTTCTCACTTATATGTTGTTCGGTCTTTATTTTGTAATGTAGGATTTCTAACTCACACTTGCTACATTTCACTACATATAATGTTTGTTTTGTTTGAAGAAGTCAAACTAACTCACCAAAACCAACACAGGAGAAAATCGAACTTAAGACTTTAAGAGGAACACACTCTAATGTCTCAAGTTAACATCGTCGAATCAACGCAAATAGGTTACATATAATGCTTGTTAATATTGTAACACTTTATACAAATTTAATTAAAACCCACCATCATAGTTTTTTTTACTGTTGTTGATTGTACTAGTTATTATAATATTACTTATAATTTTACAATGATGCAGATAGGCACAATTAAACACAGCCAATTCCCTACGTAGAAGAACAACCTATGAAGCCCGGATACTTCAAAATGGAAACGTATCCGTATCGGATACCGATACTCCGCGGATACTCTCGGATACGTATTCACTGAGTATCGGAATTAATTATTTTAATTTAAAATATATATTTTATTAGATATTTATAAGATACTCGACAGATACACACGGCTACTTATAAGATACTTCACAGAGACATATCCTTGAAAAAATGAAGTGTACAAAAAATGAGACTGTGTTGTGAAAATTCAATGGAGATGTGTATAATTCAAGTTAAGATATGAAACAAAAAATAGGGTCTTGAATAAGATTAATTCAAGTGAAGAGAATCTATAGGAAACAAGAAATTTGTAATTTAATTTGATTTGATACATCTCACAGCATAAAGGTTTTCTTGCTTAAACTATCATGTAAAATTTAAGATTTTAATTGCGCTTTCCTTCCTTAAATATTGTATGTAAATAGTTTATTTCTATATTAAGACATTTTTTTAGTTTATTTTAACTCTCTCATATAAATTATGAGAACGTAACAAAAAAAAATATAAATGATGTGAAATTCCGCCACTATTTCAAAGATAAAACTTTGATAGTGTAAAGCCACAATCAATGGTCAAATTTTATCACAGTAAATGGGATTGATGCATCATGATTTATTATCACAGTAAATGGGATTGATGCATCATGATTTATTTTATGAAAAAAGAAAATCATTATTTCTTGGAAACTGATTATATCTATCTTTCATTTATAAATTAATTTTCTCTCTTTGTTTTATGAAATTGGGTAGTATATACTAAAGGTTAAATATGTTTTTGCTATCTATAAATATGTCAATTTTTTGTTTTAGTCCCTCTAAAAAATTCTTTGATCGTCCTTTTTGTTTTCAACTATTTGAAGTTATATTGTATTGATGCACTTTATCAACTTTAATGAATAGATATCGCTTTTTTTTTTGTAACAAATAAATTCTCTTAAAAATAAAAAAACAAGATATTATATACACTAGCCAAAATTGAAAACCAATAAAAACAAAACCAAATAGATGATTGTTTATGAAAACTTTTATGAGGAAATACAAAGAAACAGATTATATTGCAACATTTTTTATTTATTTTATGTTTCCTTTATTTACATATATACAGAAAATTACACGTGAGTGAAGGGCAAACGAACAATAAGTTGCGTCGTTAAACCTTTTTGAATGACAAAATTAACCCTCGTAAACACAACTTTTTTGGACCTATGGGACATAATATTGCTATGTATGACCCTTTGAACTTTATGTAGACGGGCAACAACATTTGACGCTAGGAAGCAAAAATGTCAAACGTAAATGGTAGAAAAACATGTTGATTGTAAGAAAATGCTTTTTCATGTTTGACCATTTTGTTTGACACGGTTTTGAGGGCTCTTTGTCCCTTCATAAAAGCCCCACAAGTGGTAAAACCTAGCCAAACACACATGTGCATTTTTTCCTCCTACCCATCCGTACACCATAACATATGCTGGCCTAAGTGTCGATCTTCCATTAAGTGGGGTAGACAAGAATTTCATTTGTGCCTCCTTACAAATTACAATGTCATGTTTGTATTTGAAGTCGGGAAGCTTCTAACAGTGAACTGCATGTTCTTCAAAGATATCCAGGCACGCCTTACTGCAAACATGACACAACTCATCAATAGGAAATAATTGAATAATAAGACGATGTTAGATGATAATTGAGTAATTGATGTACTCTATTGGTGACATATACTGACCTAACCCATCAACAGAGATAACTATAAGAAAATCCTAAATATGTATGTGCTGCTTGCGAACACCAAAAAATTGCCTTTTGTCTTGTCTAACAAATCATCTACCTAGTACATTATCCATAAACTAGTAGTTTTACTACTCGAACTCACAAGTGAAGTATTAATTTTATAATTGTTCTTTAAGCCTATGTGATGCACTTTTGTTTGAAGGAGCACTCTAAAATCCTACACCGTAGGGTTATTCAATGTACCTTCTCACCAATCAATAATCCCATGAAAATATGGATGATTGTTCAACATACCTCTCAAAATATGTTTACATTTTTTGAAAAATATGATTGGGAGATACGACCTGATTGAAGTGTACATTTAAAAATGTCAATCATGAATTATGATCTAACCGGTTGAGGGACATGTTACAACTTTTATAACTATAAGTAACAGGGCAGTTAACGATAGTTCTAAGATACTTGTTAATAATTCAAAAAAAGAAAGCTTTTATCCCCTTAAAGAAAAACTTTATCTTGAAAAGAACATTTTTTTTAAACTTTTAAAATACTAAATACACAACTTAAAATTTGTTAGGATCATACTAACTAGTGCCTCATAACACTAATTAAGAAAATAAAAACCAAAAAATTTACGTTAAAAACTAGTGCCCTTAGCATTTTCCAAAAGTTTAATGCTCTATTTGATCTCTTAACAAATGTAATTAGTTGTCAGCATTTTTGGTAAGTGTAAGTAATAGGAATAGAGCCAAAAAATATACTAAGATCATGACAATTGAGCCAATCCGTTAAGTTTCTTGATGCAAACATCAATTATGGATTCACGTGAAGTTGCCTTAGCTTGATGATATGTAGTCATTGTTGCTTCATTGCTTGCAGTATTGTCATTATCAATTTATCATTTTTCTTATCCTTCTTGTCTTTTTTTCTTTTGACAGCCTTATCCTTCTTGTCTTGTTCACAATAACACGTCACAAAAAAATATTTTGAATGAATTCTTTAAACTTAAAGTAATTTCAATATACATTTCCATTTTTGAGAATAATTTTGTTTCACACTACTTGTCACTTTCAAGTTTCAATGCAACATTAATTATTGTCTTGTCAATAATACCCTTGCATATTTATTGCAGAAAAAAAAAATAGAATGAAATAATAAATGGTTAAGGGTATTATAGAAAACACACATATAATTTCATCAAAAATAACAAAATTTATTTGGCATCTTGGTTAATGCAATTTCTCCAAAATGGACATGTATTTTGAAACAGATAGAGTATAATTGTATGAGCAAATCATTACAAAGCTCGTACATGCACATACAATACATGCAAATGTCTTTTTTTAAGCAATACGTTCAAATATCTTGTCACGCGTAAACTTCAAATGTTAGTCCGTGTTATAATATTATACAAGCAAATGTTTAAAAAATTGAAGCGGGTGAGAAGGAGATTATTGTTTTTTGTCAAATAGTCTAGTGTTTAGAAATTAACTCAAGTAAAGAAAGAATATAGGATTCGTACTCCGGTCTACGCATATCTCAACTCTACTTCTTTCCTTCTTCCATTTTGTTTAAAATTTTCTGTTTGGGGGACAATTATGTTGTTATGGTTAGTATGATTCATTAACCAGAGTGTATTGTTACACATCAACTTGCATTTCACATCAGTTTAAAAATGAGATTGTTTTCACTTTCTAGATCTTCATTGTCATGTATTTCACCTTATGCTGCTCTATCATATTGTATTCCATAACTCTTGATCAATTCGAATTTGAGGTTGTTCTCATATTCTTCCTCCGTCTTCTTGTACTACAAATTTAGCTTTAGTATTCAAACAAGTTTGCAAATAAATTCAATTTTTTTAAACAAATCAAAAGTCTTTATACGCACACTTTGGATTTTAGAATCCAAGCACCCTTTTTACATGCTTTAAACCTCTCTTGTGCGTAGCAAATTATGAGATTTTTTTTATGAAATTGCGCATTTAGGTACAATAGGAGTTCGAAACATGCAAATAGAGCATTCAAAATTTAAAATCAAACATGTAAAAATGATTTTTGTTTAAATTCTATAATTCGAACATAACATTTAAAATGACTATCACTAATTTTCTCCATTTTTGAATAGCAGAAAAACTAAAATCCCAAAATGGGGCAGCATTTTCATATATTTTTCAGGGCAAATTAGAGACATGGGGTGGGAAGAGAAGTTCACTAGGAATATTCTCTTGGACGTTTTATTCGGTCTTCGTGTTTTTGTAAATTATACATTATGTTGAGACTATTACTTTTCCCACCCTATCTATTTCTCGCGCGTCCTATTTTTTTTTCTTTTCAAAAGTGCCTTTGAGATTTTCGAATTTTAAAATCCGAACTAGTGTTTTCCTTTGTTATAGGTTGAAAAAAAATGAATTTTTCACCAATTCGGATTTTGTAATCCGAAAATCTCAAAAAAATAGGGGGCGCTATCTGATTTTTTCGAATCATAGAATCCGAACATGGTTGTAATCCGGACAACACCAGCACCAATTCTGAACATGTTTGTAACATAGATAGTCATTTTAAGGCCAATATTAATCTTCCTAACTTTCATCCTTGTGTTTTTATGATCAACACTCCCTTATAATGGACTTCTTACGGGACTTTGTCCTCAAAATCCAAAATTCCATCGTTCAGACCCTTTTTTTCAGGGTGCTAATGTTGTTCGGATTACGTAATCCAGACAGCACCAGCACCAATTCTGAACATGTTTGTAACATGGATAGTCATTTTAAGAACAATATTAACCTTCCTAACTCTCATCCTTGTGTTTTAATGATTTTATTTGACATGAATAGACCCTTTTTTTGGTTGTTTTTAAAAGCAAAATTCAAAATTGCTGAAATAGAAGAGATTATGATTGCTGATTATACATAAGCATAGTTCGGATTATGAAATCCGAACTCGTCCGGATTATGAAATCCGAACTGCAAAGGGGTATTTTTGAAAATTTTACAAGGTGGTGCGTGATACTGCCATAGGGTGGGAAAAGTAATAGTCTTCTGTAAACTTATCTGCACTTTTGTTTATGGGCCACTTGCTTGGTCATGGAGACAAGAAAATAGAATGTGAACCATGAAAATTGTTGTTCACATATGTGCTTAAGCTGAAACACACCAGTAAAATACCAAAATACCCTTTCGGCAGTTAACCAGTTAACTCCCGCGGAACTTCGACAATTAACTGCCTCGAAAACCTGAAATCAGTGAAAACTGGAAAATAGGAAAAATTGGAAACCTGAGATTATCAATTCTATATTCATGGGTAATTGAATTTGAATTGAGTATATATGAATATATGAAATGAAAATAGGAAAAATAAACCAGTACAAGGCTTCGAGTAATTCAACTCAATATTGAGATTCTGTATAGATTTACTGAGATTATCAATTATGTATAGATGCAGCAGGGAGTGATCTTGCAGCCTAAAGGAGTATAATCTCATTCTTTAATGCTGTATACTTAATTTCATTTGGAACTGGAATCAAATGAGAAAGATATATTAGATACACTTGAATACAACATGGAGTGATCATGTGGCCTAACACTGTAAAATCTCGTTCTTTAATGTTGTATGCTTAATTAAATTTGGAACTGGCATCAAATGAGAAAGATATATTAGTGCCGTCAGCTACAAAAACTGTTACACTGCCACTAGTCTCTATTTTCCAGTTTTCACTGATTTCAGGTTTTCGCAGTAGTTAACAGCCGAAGTTCCACGGTAGTTAACTGCTGAAGTTTTCCGCGGCATTTAACTACCGCCGGTTCTTTTCCGCGGTAATTAACCATCGAAGGGGTATTTCAATATTTTACTAGTGTGTTTCAACCAAACAACATGTGTGAACAACAAATTTCGCGAACAATTATTCATTTTTCTTGGCCATTATTTTTTTCCACTTTATAGGTTTCTTGCACGCCCTATTTGGATTCTAAAATCCAAAATGTTTCAACGTGTTTCAGAGGTTTTTATGGGGTATTTATAATGTTTGGATTCTATAATCTGAACTCCACATGACGCGTGAAAACCTCATGGGATGGAAAAGAAACGGTCATTTTTCTTTTGTTGTACTAACTCTTCTCTTCAGCAGGAATGAGCTGCCTTAAATTTTGTATAATTTGTGCACGGAACACTTTGTGCAAACAAATACTAGTAGAGACACAACTACAAAGCCACTATTGATTATCAGTTCTCAATCGCCACTAGATCTATCCTTTTTATTGGGTGGAGACAATTTCTGGCTTCTGGAAAAAAGAAAATTGTGACTCAATTTGGTGCCTGAAAAAATAAATTCAATTTAATCCATAAACCCATAACTTGGGTCACTTATGGTTTGCTTCTTTTTAAAACAAAGGAAATGCTTTGTACCAAAAAAAAAAAAACAAAGGAAATGCTAACGGATGCTTTAGAGCACTTTTTAAAGATTTCAAAAGGTAAATTTGTATAAAAATATATATATTTAGTGCATTGAAATGTTTAACTTTTTAAAGGAATAATTTTAAAATTTAGGTTCCTTAAACAATACTTTGGGAGTATTTATTTGTTAGCAAAACCCTTAAATTATTTTCTATTTTTTTAGGAAGACCCTTAAAATAGTTAAGATTATGAATATATTTTGTCAAGGTCCAAACTTTAGGAGTGCATTTATTTGGCTTAAGAAAGGTCTGTAATCTATCGATAGTGTAACATAAGTATGTTTTGGTCTCTTGATTATTAAGTTTTCGATTCATGACAGGCGTGCTCGTAAAAATATTGGATGTCAATTATCTTGAACGATGAGTTCTTCTTTACAGTTGTGTGTGTTGATACCTTGTGTTAGAAAAAAGTTTGTAATTTTTGTTAACAATAGAGAAGTTGTGAGCTTGATCCTTCAAATTGACAAAAAACACACTTTGATTTACTAGTAATAATAATCAATGACAAAATTAAAACAAAGGTTAAGACAATAAATATTTTCAGTGTACTTGTTAATATTTTCTAAAATAATAATAACCCAAAGATAATTATTAACGTCCATAAGTTCTAAACAAATATCAAAATTGTTAGGTCAAATGTTATGATCGGGGTTCAACCCAACACCTCCATTTATGTATGTGAATTTATAATCACTTCGTCATTTTTTCTATTAAAAAACACTTATTAACATTAGTGTATGAACTTTCCTCAAAAAAAGAACATGTGTATGAACTGGAGAAGAGATAGCAAGAAAGAAAAGATAATACAGATAGAAGATAGAAGAAGACAAGATCTAGGCATGAAATTCAACCGCATGCTTCACCGCCGGTCGGGGCACTGTAGTCAGCAAAGCACGTGAGGCTTCATCAAAGCATGATTATCACAATATTAATTAACAAAATAATTCCGACTGTGCTGTAATTAGAAAAGAAGTGTGGGATAGATTCCATAAATAGATATAAGCACAATTTGTTAATTAACTTGATCCACGAGTTCTTTGTTTGCATCTCCAAAAGGCAAAATTACTCTAATCCTTTCATCATTTTAAGTAACATAAAAAAATAAAGCAATCAAATAGTGGGTTTTGTTGCTAGTTAAGACATATAGGTACTTCATGCCTTTTAATTTGGGTCTCGGTCAAAGGTACTCACGAGAGGGAGAGGGAAAAGGAAGTTATGTAATGATTAATTAATAAATCAGAAAGTTAAGGTGAGTGTTTGTATACTATCCTATGGCCGACATAACTTATTTGTAGGCAAAACATATGGGGAACATAGTTTGTGACTTAACTCACCTAAAATAAAAGCACTTAAAAGCAACAAAAAAAAATCACAAAAAGAGGTACCCTACGCACAAATTTAACAACCCAAAATAGGAAAAGGGGAAGCTTTTTGAAGTTTAGCGTTTGACTATGTAATTGTTTTCAATTCATATTGTCCCCTTTTGAACTTTTCCGACATGTTATTCTAGGTGGGGTTTAGTATGGAAAAGGGAAGTTCTTTCCCATGATGGGAAAGTTAACCATAGCCATAGATTTAATCCTTTTTTATTCCAACGGTTGAGATCTTTTACTTGGCAGGGCCTATGACTTATCGATGGGCATTGTGAACCAAAAAAGTGGACCCCACCGAAATAATTAAATAACAATATTCTTTTTGTTTTATTTTTCGTTTTTTTAATAAATCCTGGGCCGGGTCTTTGCAATTGTTTTCTTAATAAATCCTTGTCCCAACAATTTACAATTTCTTTTTAATTGTTTTCTTTGTACCTTATTTCTTGTCATTCTTTTTAATTGTTTTATTTGTACATTATTTATAGTCATTTAATCTCTTTAATTTATTTTCCTGTGTAATGTGTTCTTAAATAAACCTTTGATATTCCTTTCTCTTCCTGTACCCCTTTATCTTCCGCCCAGATGTTTAACAACTTAAACTTAAACAACAACATCCAGAGATTAGTGTTGATCTGTCCAAAAATTTAAAAACTTAAACTTAAAACAACTTAACATATGCATCTAGAGATTATTGTTGAATCTGCCCAGAAAAAGATATAACTTTAACAAACAGTAACGATCATAGCAGTAACAAAATTAACACATTAAAATGGACAATGCTTCATTACTCAACATCTAAGTAACATAAAATAACCACATTTAAACATCAACAACTTCAACCTGACACACACCTGGATTTCATGCGACACAATTAGAATTAACTACTAGTTGAACTTTTTCACTAAAATACAAAAGAAATACATAAATATTTGTAGATCAGTGACAGATCTATAGGGTTTTATTGATTCACCAGCAAAATTAGATTGTTGGAGTGGAGTGTTTATCCTTGGATTTGTCGAAACTCGGAACCTTGTCGCCGAAGAAGATGAATTGCGATGGTCCGGTTCAACAAAGAAGATTGATGCCGGAGAAGATGAAGTGAGGTAGTCCGGTAGAAGATTGTTGCCGGAGAAGATGAATGAACAAAGGTCAAAAGAAAACAACGAAAGAAGATGAGGTCTTGGAATTAAAGTGAGGAATTCTCTTTTGGAGTTAAGTGAGGTCTTGTGTTAGTAAAAGAGGGAGGTGTACTGGAAATTTCAATAAATATTATAAAACTAATTTGATTTTTCTTTTTTTAATTATCAACCAGTCTTCAAACTGCCACCTGTCCTGGGATATGGCCCTTTCCCATGGTGGGAAAGAAGAATCCATTCTCAGGCTAAATGCCACCGTTATTCTATATTCCGACTTGAGGCATTTGACGAATATTGAATAACAAGTCGGAAAAGTTCAATTAGTGAGAAAAGTTGGAGAACATTATCTTCATTATTTAGTAGTTACTCTTTTTTTTCGTAACAGATATGTCATGTATTAGATAATAGGAAAAACACAGGGATATGCAAAGGGAATAAAATAATTCATTAAAAAGACATGAAAGGGAACAGATACTGCCAATACGTTTGAATGAAGGCTCAGATCCAGAACCCCATCAAAATTATTCATCCACGAAAAACCTAGCTCCTATTTTTATCTTATTTTTTGACATAACACATACTCGTTAATTTGTCCAAGAAAATGATCATCCTGGCCAAATTTTATTGGGCAACTTTTTTTTTGGATGTATGCATAACAAAATGAACCTAAATATAAATGGTGGCATAAACTTAAAAAGAAAAGAAAGAAAAAGGTACAAGTCATTTTTCTTCCAAGCGCCGCAGCACCGACTCAGCAAAGTTCTGTTGCCTACAGATATTCAACATAACACATAAGAATTAACTAAAAAACTAACACATGACAGCAGAATGAAATGCAGAGCCATTGAATATTGTAAAAAACTAACACTGTATTTTGACATAAACAGAAAAGGTTCAAGTTCAAGGTGTACACATGTAGGGTTGAGTTTAGGCCAACCTCGTTAGCTGATACCATCAAAATTCACATGTTCGGATTGCGTCAAAATCAGTTTTTTGTCAAATTCAACTAATCCAACCCGTTGGATCGGGTTATAAGACAATATTTTGAAAATTCCAAAAAATTGATCTAATTAAATGACATTCTATTTGATGAAATTTCTACTACCTAGACTAATTCTATAATTTGAAACTTTAGCACATGAATTAAATTGAAAATTTTCTAAATGCAACAACATAAAAATCTTCAACTACATTAACAAAAAAAAATATCATTTTTCACGGAATCACAGGTTTGAAATCATAAACTCGTTACCCAAACCAATCCACTTCGGGTTTGGCTGAATTTAGTTGATTTGTGCTCGACCCAAACTAAAAAAACAAACCAAACATTTGTGTTGAGTTGGATTATCAGATTGATTCCGTACCATGAACATCCCTAGTTCTAGTAACACATTTGATAATTTATATAACTAACAGTTGGTCTTATTCATGCAAACAACTGCCAAAAACATTTTAAGAAACCAAAACACCATAAATATGATAATTTCAATGATAACATTTCTGTTCCAGGCAATATATGACAGTACAGTGGACACCCAGAAAAATTAGGAACTTGAACTTACTTTCTTTCTCTATGCTTTGGGCTAGGACGAGAATACTTCAGATATCCATCCCAAGGAACCTTTTTAAGGCCAGCACGAGTTGAGATTATGTCTCTAACCCTGAACAATTAAAATCAAATTGATACAATTACAACACTTGGAGAAAGATAAACATAGACCTCTGTGTATATTTGGGGGTCAAGATTGTTTACCTTTCTGCAAACTCGATGGGTGTCTCTCCTGGCTTCAGACTTTGTGGCTCCAAGTACCAAACATCACAAACAACAGCCCAAGATGTCATTAGCTGCAACAGATGTTTAGTGAATGATTGCCTGCAAAGCATGACATGCAGAATCTCTATTGCATCAATAAACAATTTACGTGGTAGAAGTAATCATCGATTGCAGATGGCAGACCATGGCAGAAAGCCAAAAATCCTCCATAAACTGCAATTGCCAATAGCGCTGCCATCCTTCACGAATTGCCCGTGGCGGTTGCCAAAAAATATGCCACCGCAATTTACAATGGTGTCACCACAGCCAATATTTTATAACACCAGAAGTACTCCCTCTTGGTCCTTTTTGGCGTTGTTTTGTAGCTTTTTACATGTACCAAGAAGAAGAAAAAAAGGGCGGCCGGGTGCACTAAAGCTCCCACATACGCAGGGTCCGGGAAGGGGTCCCACCATTTTGGTGTGTTGTATGCAGCCTTACCCTATTTTTTACACAAGAGGTTGTTTTTGTTTCCAACACTTAACCCGTGACCTTTCAGTCACATGACAACAACTTTACCATTGCGCCAAGGCTACCCCTTTACATGTACCAAGACAACTAATAAATATTGTTACTTTTGACACCATTATTTATATTTTACCTATATTACCCTTAATCATTTATTATCACATTTCATTTATTTCTCTCTATGTAATAAATAGCTAAGGGGGTTATTGACAAATCAATAATTAATGTTGCATTGACTTTGAAAAGAACATTTAAATAGGAAGGAATAGAATATTCCTTGAAACGTGACACTTAAAAGGAACGGAGGGAGTAATTAACATGAGAAACATCTTACTTTCGACTGTTCCAAAAAGCATCGACAAATATTTTGTTGTACTTGATTGCAACTGGGCAAACTGTGCAGCCAAGTTCGAATGCACCCTAAACACCATTAAAAGTTACAAGACTTCAATAAAGAAAAAAGGAACATGAATAGAAGAGAGATCAATGGATGCAAAATAACAGAACAACAAAAGAAAAGCTATTGCAGAATATGATTACATAAACTGCATCGTACACGACTGTAACTGCAATTGATTCACATACCTTCTTGAACATGACTGTATAGTGATTATTTACACAAGTTCCCTCAGGAAATATGAGAAGAGGATTGTTGTCAGCTCCCTGGACATGTTCCCTCAACCTAGAATACACATAATCATGTAAGTAAGGGGGAATTTGAAACAGAGATATATTTTCTAATATTTTTACTTATACTAACTTTCTTGCCACAATTTCACGATCCTTTGCCTCTGATCGATTGAACCAGATACATCCTACACTCTCCAAAATGGTGCTTTGCAACAATCCTGCACAGTAGTTGAACTTTTAATAAAATTCATCAATAAGTGTAGTCAAGACAAATTACAACAACAATTCAACATTACAAAGCTATTCTTTAAATCATCCATGATTGTTCATCATAAACCCTACTCATCCTGATGTCCATTTAGATCACCTAACTGCCTAAGATAGAGCGCCTAAGGGCAAAGGGCAATGAACCCATCCCCCCCACAAATCTTTCGTTGAGTGCTTCAAATTCTGTTAAAATCCGAGTGTAATCATATAAAAACCTAGTGAGTCATGTGATTTTTTTTTATAATATCTCGATGTTGTCTTAAAGCATAATTGATTCTCTCTTAGGATTTGTTTTTATAATTTTTAGTTATTATCATGTATTCAAAGTCCTTATTCCTTCCTCTTTACTATCTTAAAATCTTAATTCAACATAGTACCAAAGCAGTACCGCACTTTGCAACCTATTTCATCACTATTCCACTACCAAGTTCCCTAAAGTTTGGGACTCTTGCAATAAGCATGCCAATTCCCCAATATTGCTTTTCTTTTTCTCAGTCAGGCACAACTAAAGCCACCCTTTCTTTCCCTGTTTGATTAGAGTTAGGAGATAGTATAGTATAAATAGGGTTAATGCTTTGCTTTTGTATAATCAACACATCAAATCGTAGTCATAATTTGAAGTACTTATTCCTTTCTCTTGTTATCTAAACCTTTGAACTTCAACAACACCAACAACAAATGCTTAGATCATAAAGCTTCTCGTCCGTGATAAAGACACATGTCCTATGTATTTAAATCATACTCTATATGCGCTTGTTGGGTTTTCGTTTGCTTCAGATTTGGGTTTCTCTGCCTGGTAGCTTCATTTTGCTGTTGTCTCGTTGTTTTTGTTCAATACCCCTTTGGGTTGGTTCCTTACCATTTTTGGTGTAGTTCTGCACTATGTGCTATACTCTTTTGGGATAACTTTAACACTTTTGTCTGGTTTTACTAGGTCAAGTTTATGTCCCCCGAGTCCTTTGCTTTTCTCTTTTTATTTAATATACTCTTTATTTTTGCTAAAAAAAATCATATTCTATATGCTTACCAACCCATCCAGGATGTTTCTGCATAATAACAGCAAATGCGGTCATCTGTTCTAAGACAATGAAATCAATCATGGAAGTGTGGTTGGCCACAAAAACCTGTTAAGAAAATGAAGGGAAAGAACAATTAGTAATTTATCACATTTATCTTACCTGAATGAGGAAATAAGGGAAATACGGCAACATTAATAGAGGCTAGACAAACCTGTTTCGGTCGCCTGCTGGGCCTTGGCCCATGGTACCTAACAACCCCAGTCCAAGATGCAACAAAGAAACTGCATATCATCTCTACCAAAGACCTCTGAAGGAAATAAGCAATTTAAATACATTTAGTTTCATGAACAAAAGGTTAATGTGCTGGAATTTATACCCAGCAAAGGGATAAAAAGAGAGGGCATTTAGAAAAGGACAAAACTTGGATACAGTACCATACTTACTGTTTCTACTGTTATCCAATTAAAAACAAGCACGTCATAACTTTTTACACGTCACTTGTTAACGTGTTAACACCGTGAAAAGTGAAAACACTGTATTTTCCTGTCTCTTATTCTTCAACGAAAACAACTTACTTTCAGAGACCATCATCCTTCCACAACCACTGCTCATAGTTTTTTTGTCCCTTGCTCCGGTAGTGACAAGCTCTATCGGCGGAAAACCACCCCTCTTGTCGGCCTAGTTAAAAAAAAGGTACCACAACCATACCTAATCTTTTTTTATTTCCAAGAGGTTGATTCCAAATCCTTGTCGTATTAAAGGTTTCAGAACCACCACCCATAGTTTTAATTCAAGATCAATCTTTTAACTTTGATTTGAGGAGGCTGATTTCAAATCTTTTTCATATTTGATTAATAATATTAGATCTTTTCTTAATGCATTCAATCTGTTCTTTTAATTTTGCATGTGACATGTTTGAGAATGTAAAATTTGACTGCAAGAAGCATAATAGGATACTCGGTGAATATTTATGTTGATAATTGTTGGCGGTCGTTGATGTTCACGGTTGTTACAACTTGGAAGCGGCAAACCGGGGACGTTTTCATGTTTTGGGGGTTTAACGGAAGCAAAAACACTTAACGGGAGGTTAGTGATAATGGGTCTGATGTGGATTAAGTAATCCACTTGTCAATATTATATTGGAAAACAGTTCCAACTGCACCTAAAGAACTGTGTGTAAGTTTTATCCTTTAGAAAATATGGACAATACATTGCCTGAGAAACAAGTATATGAAACTAACTTGTATTTAGTACTCCACTACATACAGCATCCATTAATCAGGTAAATCATTGCATAGAGGGAAAATATAAATCATGCCCACCAAAATTTTGGCCAAACCTTTTTCCATTGGACTTCAAAAATAAAAAGACACCTTCTACACAGGTGGTTTTCATTATTCAACATATTTCTACCAACTCCTCTGAAGTCTAATTCACAATTTGATTTTTAAATGCAGCCATTTTAATAATGTTTTCTTTCTGCAACTGACCAATCTATTAATGGAATGTCAATATTTTTATTGCAAGAGAAAATCCTTCACTTTTTGTAGTAAAAATAAAAACAAAACTTAAGGAAAATGCTATATTTCTCTCAATAGGTGAGGGAAAATGAACTGAGACTAGATAATAGACACTTAAAACCGAATGAAGCTAAAACTTATTGTAATACTCAAATAAAAGTACACAAGCAGATACCAAAATATGGACATAAACCTGAAGTATATATACCTCTTCTTAAGAAACAATATTGGCATATCATTCAGCTTAAATATCAGTATCATCAAGACAACTGAAACCCAGATGTTTATTATGTTTCTAAATGAGGTGAATAAAAGAGAAATCTGAGAGCTTATTTATATTTATGCTGTTGGAATGGTCATTAACAGTAGTTTCAGTAGTAAAGTGCACGAAAAGAGACGGTGAAACCAAATAAAATATAAAATAGGAAATGATGGAATGAATCATAAATAAGTTGAACAATCACCTCAATACTCCTCCTCAACTTGTCATGTCCTTTCAATAGGAAGTGCACTGGAATGAAGGAGGAAAGAAATATTATCCATCCTATTGTTAACACAAGAACCCTGCAAAGTAAGATGACAATAAAGGAACTCGTTACCATTAAAAGCAGCAAAGTAAGAGAAATAGGGCCATATACCAAAAAAAAAAGGTCAATTTGATAGTGGAAAAGCCAAAGTTCAAACCATGTTGTAAAAATTATGTTTTCCTAATATACTGTCAATCATGAAGCTTAACTACGCAATCTGAAATCAGCCAAGCAGACCCTATAATAGCCAAACTTAATAATAGTAACAGTATAATGCATAGTGATAGGAATAAGCTAACCTTGCAGGGAATACTATCAAATATCGAAGTAAAACTCCGAAACACCACAAAGGAAACAAATAAATGTTCCAATTCCATGGTTCTGGAGGATTTGACTTGAAACATCTTGTGAACGAGTCCTGGTGCAACACAAAAGTTATAAATGTGTGAGAAAGAGTAACCAATACATAAAAACCTTATAAACAGTAAAACAATAATGAATGAAAGATGCGGGAAAAGATTACATCTACAATAGCACCGGCAGCCTCAGATAGCGTAGGAGAAATATCGAGCAAGTCGTGCCTGAAAAAAAAAAATCCAGAAGAAAGAAGAAAACTGGTAATATTAAAATCACAACCAAAACTCCAAAGTAGAAACAGAATATGGAAGAGAGAAGACATACAGGCGAAGCTTGCCGCGAGGTTCTTGTTGAATGGCGGCTCCTGAAGGGAGGTAATCCTCAATGTTGGGTCGATCGAGATCCAACTCAGAACTTGAAGACTTAAGTACTCCAGAGCTATTCATCAGTCTCAAGGGGTGTAGTTGAGTTGTTACTGAAAAATCAATTGAATCCTCAATCAAATAACTGAAATATGAATGATGTTTAATTTCAAATGGAATAGTCACCTAATTATTAATTAATGATTTGATTTCTAAAACTAACATAAACCAGTTAATACAACATGGTCTGATACAAACAATTAAGACCTCTGACTTTCAGCTCCTTTAGACAAGTCATACTCATTATCGTCCAAATCATTATCCACAAACGAGACAAGATAGTATTTAACTAAAAAATAAACCATCAATTAAGTCTTGAAAATATCACTCTCTCCAATTTAGTCCTTAAACCTATATAAATACAATAACTCGTTCATAAAGTATATGGAATTTGACAAATTGGTAGTTAACTTCTATCTAAGTTGCTCGCTTGAGAAAGTGAAATCATCAGACAATTATATTATGTATGAGAATTGGGGAAATCACAGTAATAAGAAGTAATGAATCATGATGAAAAACAAAATAAGCAAAAAGAAAGACCTGTAGATCTGGAATTCTACGGCGGAGACTGTGCACTTCGCTTCTCACGATGGTGAGTGTGCGTAGAAGAAGAAGAAGGAGAAACGAATAAGCACTTTAACTAACTCCAATGGGAGTCAAGCTTCAATTTCATCGCACTTCTCTATCAGACTATGCCTTTAGCGTGTGTTTGGTATAGGTGATTTAGGAAAGAAAGAAGATTCAAGAGAAAATGAGTATTTCTTCTCGAAGACTAAACTGGAGCGATTTTCTTGTATGAATTTACATTTTATTTGCTATATTGTTGTTGTCTTTTAAAATAGGGTTAAATATGTTTTTGTTTCTATAAAATTGAGAACTTTTAAGTTTAGTTTTAATAGCTTTTTTAGTTCTTACAAAAAAAAATTTACTTATAATTTTAGTCCCAGCTAAAACAAAGTTTGTTTAATTATCTTTAAACTCTTAAATTATTGAACGTTTTTTTTTAAACAAGTTTAGAACATTATGAAGAGTTCATTTACTAAAATTTTTAATTTTCAAACATTAAACGAATTAAATATAAATTTTTTAAAACGAAAAAAGTTTAAGATAAAAAGTAACAAAATCTGGATGTAGAAATCAAATTTTGCGATAATTTTTTGCGGAGGAACTTTTAGTAATGTTCTAAACATATCTGCAAAAAATTGTTCAAAAACTTGAGAGTTTAAGCATGAATTAAACAAATTTAAATTGAGTAGGGACTAATACTCACTGCAGAAAAAAAAATTAGGGACTAAAAGAACTATTAAAATTAAGTAAGGATTAAACTTAAAAGGTCTCAATTTTATAAGGACTAAAAACATATTTAACCCTTTAAAATAATAAAGATAATTTGTTACAATTCAAAAGTCATAAAAAAAAAAATTTGTCAAGTAGTCTTGTGGCTATAGCTCACGCAATTAAATGTGGAGAAGTCGAGTGTCCTGGGTTCGAACTCTAACCCCTGTATATAATATGTAATATATTTACCAATTGAGTTAAGTTCACGGTAATTCGTAAACTTATATCTATCTATCTATGTATATTATTCGTAAGTGTTGGTGTGGTAAAGAATAGAAAACAGGACATGGAACATTTGTAACAGTACTAATAATCAATCTACCACTTTCTACGATCGAAATCGCCTACGACATAAAAAGCAATTACATCAGACGATCTAAGTTCGAGGAAAAAATAGATAGAGTTTACGGTAGTGTAATATTCAAATTTCTATAATATCCTAGGTGGATAACATTTTAAATACGTGTATATGTTTCCTACGTCTATTTTATATTTTTATATTTTTTATATTTATATTTACGGGTGGCAAAACGAGTTTTTCTCGTTGAACCGTTCCGTTTAACTTGTCATTTTAGCACGGGTTGGACTGAGGTTCTAAACTCATCCCCTATAGTTGGTCTGCCTCGTTTAACCCGCTAAAAAAGCGGGTTGTGTCAGAGTGTGGCGGGTTAGCCCGCAGGCTCATTAAAAAAATTATTTAATTATTATTGTACTAATAAATAATAAATGATACAATTTTGATGTTTTTTTTTAGAAGCTAAGTTTCACACCATTTTTTCTCACCAACAAGCCGGACCTAGTTTTTTCTTTCTAGGTTTTCTATTCCAGATTCTTCAATGAGAGGATGGTTTTGGGTCAATTTTTGACCTAAAATCACCCCTCTTTATCTTTTTCTCTCTCTATTTCAATCTAAATAAGATATTTTCACATAGATCAGAGTTTTTTTCTACGTGACATCGTCACATGAGTGTGGTGGTGTGTTTTCGTCGTCTTGTGCGACGTTGTTTCATTTCCCGTCCTGTTGCAGTGTTCATTTGATTCATATTGAAAGATCGATTATTCAATCAAATATTTGGGCGTCAACGTTGCAGATCTGAAGGCATGGGTATTCCGGTCACTTTAATTTTATCATATATTTTTGTATGCATTGTGTTGTTATATGCTATTAACTTGGATGTTGTGAGTTTGTTCGCAGATTCGTCGTTTACGTTTTTAACGGTGTTGAATGAATGAATATCGTTTTGTTTTTGTCAAAAAAAAAATATCCTAAAAATAATTTGACAATTCTTTATTAGACAATAGTTTTCTCTTTACATGGGATTAAAATGAAAATAAAATGATTATGAGAAAACAAAATTGACTTTTTATAGCCGTAACATATTATTTTAATGATATTAGTCACAGACGAAAAGATTTTCAAAAAAAAATGTTAGAAGGGCCAGCCTGCCAATCTGCCTCTTGGCGGCGCAAGATGTGTGATTGAACCCACTACTTTAAGTTGTCCCGTCCCGCCTCATTTTTTGTAAACTAATAACAGATTGGGTCTAAATGAGACGGGTTGACCGGCATTACCATCCCTATCTATATCGAAATATTTAATAGAGAGGAATCCTTTCCTGTTTTACTTTTAGGAAACAAAAACAAAACAAAAATTATAAAAATACCTCAGAAATATTTGGTTACACCCAAATCAATTTAAAATTTAATTATAACTAGACTTTTGACCCGTGCGACGCACGGGTCTTCTCGACTATAATAGATACCAATAAATAATCTATAACCCGTTAGATCATGGGTCGATCTATAAACGCAAATTAGATTATTAAAGACGAAATATTACAATCAAATGATAATAAAAAAAATTATAAAGAAAAAAGATAAAAAGAATACAAAATTATATTGTTGCACGGGTCAATTTTAATTATTACTTTCATAGTTAAACATAAAAAATTAATGCAGTTCATGGTTCCTAACAAATTATTTAGGGTAGCCGAGTTTGCATGGAAATTAGGGTATTTTGTTTGTAAACGTATTAAATAAGTGCACAACAACTTATAAAAAAAAATCTACAGAAACAATAGGTTAATTTGTTGTAGACCTAATAAAATTAATAAATATAGGGATAAAGATTAAGATATCTATTAATTTTTTTTGCTTTGAAAAATATTCACGGTTATTAGAGAGAAATGAAAAACATATATGATGTAAATTTAGAGTCAAAATTTTAGGATAGAGTTGTTGCAAACCTAATAAGTAATAAGAGATTAATGGAAGGAAAAAATTAGGTTAAGTTGTTGGAGATTTAACATAATTATTAAATAATGATAAGGATAAAGATTAAGATATCTATTAAATTTTTGCTTTGAAAAATATTCAAGGTTATTAGAGAGAGAAATGAAAAACATATATGATGCAAATTTAGAGTCAAAATTTTAGGATAGAGTTATTGCAAACCTAACAAGGGATTAGTGGAGGGGCAAAATTAGGTTAAGTTGGAGACTTAACAAAAGTAATAAATAAGGATACCAAAATTACTCTTTTTATACAATTTGTTTTTTGCCTTCAATTTCCAAAACCACACACCTTTCAATCCTCGATCACCAACTATGTAACTCTCAAGTCTCTTTAAAAACAAATACCAAAACTAAAATTAATTTGCATCCATATATTTTTCAATTGAATCAAATTCCAACGGCTCTTCATATTTCTAGTTTAAAATTTCTCAATCGTTCTACGAATAATTGATATTATTAATAGATGTTTATTGCAAAAAGGGGTGCAAATTACACTCGCACAATGGCCAGCATAAAATTGCAGGTATCAAAGTAAATGAGGGTTTGGTAATGGAGTTTCTTACATGTAAAATGTGATAAAAAAATCTTCAAAGGTGGAGATAATATAATATTGATATAGATTCATAAATGAAGCAAAGCAGGAATATAAGATGAAAAGAGGAGATTTGGGATGAGGGGATGTGAAGAGGAAGATAATGGTGAGGGGAGGAAGAGAAAATGGATCAATGGTTTGATTTTGTAAATTTAATTTCACAACAAGGGTAATTTAGTTATTTTAAGGTGTAACTGGATACTCAAGTGCATTACTAGAAAAAACCCAAAAACAAATGACATTCTCGTAGAGATTTCAAGTTATGTTGCCACGTGTCATTCTATAAGAAGCCCCAACAATTTGAATTTCAAATTTGAATTAATGGTACGAATAAGATTCAACGAATAACCATTAATACTTAAACTGGAATAATGTTTACTGCTTCACCCACATCAATATAATATTGTCATTTCCGTCTCCATGATTGTGTCTCCGACCCACTTCTTCAACCTACGCACACAAATCTTGGTCCCTGGTTTGGGGTTATGCTTCAATTTGGGGCAATAAATAACAATCACAGATCTTAGAAACAGGCTTTGTAATTTATTGGGTTTGCATAGGTTCCAGCTTACATAAAAGCCAAATCCTAACAAGCTTCTGAATTTAATCATCGACATTGTTAGGTTGCTTGAGTGAATACTAGATAACTAATGTAAATGAATGGTCTGTGGCTTAGTATCTTGTAAACGCGTTAATGCGAGAGATAATTCACTGGTTGAAAAATTGAAACAATTGCTAGCATTGTTGAGCAGGAGCGAAATACAAGATGAAGGGATCTGTATTATTTATTTTTTTGGGTAATATATCTGTATTATTTCTTTAATATATTTAATTTTCATTTTATCTCATTTTCAAACAAAAAAACTAGGAGATGCATGTGCGAGATACTTTACCAAGCGCATTCACCAAATTTCGTAAGCAAAATGTTGTGCTATATAGCATAGTTGTTGAGTAAGCCCCCATTTGGGTCCTTCAAAGTGTCACACACTATCAGATCGGTTTGTAGATCAAATTAATGAATCAAAAACTCCTCTAATGTATGTTATATTAGTTAAATGCATCCAAAATGTTAACTTGGTGTTAACAGTGTTGATTTGTCTGATACACTTGCCACTTTAGCTGCATTTTGGCCTTCCACGTTGTCAGGGACTCAATTGCACATGATAACAAACATTGCAATGGTCATTTGTGTCCGTTAATGTCGTCTCTCAATGCATTATCATATTGCTCAACAAACAGCTTCAATGCTGTCTTTGAGCTTACATACCCATCAAAAAATGAGTCCATACTTTCACTTCTTTGCGTGGTTGACATTCTAGCCCAAAATGGGCCTCTCACGTACGCATGAACCCAACGATTTAGTTTCTAAAAAATCCCTTTCGACTATTCATTATCCTGTAGCTTGTAATTATTAATCATATTTCCCCACCTTATCATGAAATCACTTTTGCTAAAATAACTGTATACAATTTCATGCAAAAATGTTTTGATAGACTCATAATGAGAGCGTCTGCCGAACTTTTCAGAAACTTTTTTCATTAAATACCATAAGCACCATCAATGACAAGCTTTCAAAAAGACAGTTTCAATCACATTCTTCATTGCTCTATCCTGATAAGTAATAATGGCATTTGGAGCACGACAATGCATACATTCTAAACAAGTTGTGAACAACCATGTAAAAGTTTTAGTATCCCCATTCGACAATAAAGCAACCCCAACAACATAGATTGACCATGATGGTTCACCCCAACAAAAGGAGCAAAATGCTTATCATATTTGTTTGTTAAGTAAGTGGTGTCAAAAGTTATGAATTCACCAAAATATTCATATGCAGCCCCACATCTTACACCTGCCCAGAACACATTTCGTAACCGACTTTCATCATCCACATCCATTGCATAATAAAATTAATTGTTTTGCATTTGCATATATTCTCTCAAAATATTTTTGTATTGCTTCGGCATCTCCAGGTCCAAGTTGTAGTCGTCTTACGCTGTATAGTTTCTACAATCTTTTTCTCCAAACGTAAGATTCTCATACCCATTTGCTTCAAAAACTAAAGATCGAAAGGTTTTACTTACATTAATACCTGTTTGATCATGTGAGTTCTAACCTCCTCTTCATTCGAATCCCCACACTCTTGTTGTCAGGCACGAATCTACGAATGTCATATTAGGGGCAACTGCCCCCACTACTATTTTCATTATATTTGTTAAATATTTGATATTTTAATTATCGTCCCCTCTTAAAATAATATATAAACCCCACTAAATAGAAATTTATAACCTTGACAGAAAAAATAAATTAAAAAAGAGTTATTTTTCAGAAATTTTATAAAATTAAATGTGTAAATGCATTTGAGATGAAATTTTGAATGGTCTTTTTCACATACACATAGAGAAGTATTTTTTATAGTGATGAAAATGAAAAAAATTATATCATACTTTTTAAATATAAAGACACGTAAAAAACAAATTTAATTTGAAGATGTTAAATATTCTTTAATTTTTCTAATATATAATAATATAATGTTTATAAGTTCAAGTAGTCTGCTCTATGATAATGATGTTATTATTGACTATTTCTTTTTCCACCATACTCGTTTTTCGCGCGCCCTACAATTTTCAGATTTTATAATCTAAATCATAGTTTTAAAAACCGAACCGGTTATTGACTCGGTGAGGTCACTGGGTCATTGGGTCGCTGGTTGAACCACTGAGTCATTGGTTGAACCGCATGACTAAACCGGATTAAATCGGATGACTCGGTCCTATGACTCGGTCTTTATA